>Ga0164242_10000009_pt1 | contig 276783 bp, 245 predicted proteins | sample OricomgcompostMG_FD_108783 | JGI IMG/M metagenome (GOLD analysis project Ga0164242, IMG submission 108783) | Miracle-Growth compost microbial communities from Emeryville, California, USA - Original compost - Miracle growth compost (MG) ...
GAGCCGGTATCCGAACCCGAACCGATACCCGAACCAATACCTGAACCGATACCCGAACCGATACCCGAACCGATACCCGAACCCGATCCGGTGCCCGACGAAACCCCGCCGCCGGCGCCCAAGCCGGCGGTCGAAAAACCGCCTGTCGTCAAACCCCAACCGGACAAGCCCAAGCCTGCGCCCAGGCCCGAACAAAAGCGGGCCGTCCGGACGAAGCGCGAGCCCGCGCATATCGCCAGGGCGCAGCCGGAACCGCACGAATCCGTGGCGTCGCCGGCGGCGTCCGCCGCGGCGGATTCCCCCGGCTCCCAGGTTGCTGCCGCCTCCCGCCAGGTCGCCGCGCCGGCCGACGCCGCCAGGCCGCGCTGGATCAGCAACGTGGCGTATCAGGGCCGACCGCCCAGGCCGCGTTATCCGCCCGCCGCGCAAAGACGGGGCCAGACGGGCAAGGTCATCGTGCGCGTGCTGATCTCGGCCCAGGGCCGTGTGGTGGATGCCCAGGTGCGCACCTCGTCGGGACATAGCCTGCTGGACCAGGCGGCGCTGCAGGCGGTTCTGAAGGCCAGGTTCAGGCCGTACACCGAAAACGGTATCGCGTATCCGGCGCGCGCCGACATACCGATCGATTTTGTTCTATAGGAAATCATGATGCTCGACTTTCTACATAGCGCGGCGCAGGTCCTGTCGCAAGTGGGCCAGGCCGCATCCGCGGGCCCGTCGGCGGGAGCCGTCGCATCGGCCGCGGGCAACGCCGTGGCGGCGGCTGCCGCGGCGGCCCCCACCGGCGGCATGGCCGATTTCATTTCGCGCAGCGACGTCGTGGGCAAATCCCTGTTCGGCATCCTGGTGCTGATGTCCGTGATCAGCTGGTACCTGATCTTCGTGAAGATTTTCATGACGGTGCGCAATCGGCGCCGGTCGGCCAAGTTCCTCAACGAGTTCTGGGCGGCCAGCTCGCTCGAGCAGGTCGAGAACGAGATCGCCACGCACGGCGCGTCCGAGCCGTTTTCGCATCTGACCAGCCACGCTATCCATGCGCGCAATCATCATGCGAAATACGGCGCCCTGAAGCTGGAGGAAAAAGGATCCACGGGCGCATTCGTCACGCGCACCATACGCAAGGTCATAGACGAAGACACGGCGCGGCTGGAAAACGGGCTGACCGTACTGGCCTCCATCGGCTCGACCGCGCCGTTCGTGGGCTTGTTCGGGACGGTATGGGGGGTGTATCACGCGCTGGTGGGCATCGGTCTGTCCGATGGCGTCACCATCAACCGGATCGCCGGCCCGGTCGGCGAAGCACTGATCATGACGGGCCTGGGGCTGGCGGTGGCCATTCCCGCCGTGCTGGCCTATAACGGGTTCGTGCGCAGCAACCGGGTCTACCTGGCGCGGCTGGATGCCTTCGCGCACGATCTGTTCACGTTTCTGACGACGGGACAGCCGGTGGGCGAAACCACGGGCAGGGTCAGGCATGTGACGCTGGCGGCGTCGAACAAGGAATAGCGGCCATGGCTTTCGGAAGCTTCGAGAACAAGGGGTCGAATCACACCATGTCGGAAATCAACATGGTGCCCCTGATCGACGTGATGCTGGTGTTGCTGGTGATCTTCATCATTACCGCGCCGCTGCTCAGCCACTCCATCAAGATCAACGTGCCGCGCGTCAGCGCTCAGGCCACGCAGCAGCAGCCCGACACCGTGGACCTGGCGGTCGATGCGCAGGGCCGCCTGTTCTGGAACGACCAGCCCGTGGCCATGAGCCAGCTGGCGCGGAAATTCGACGACGAGGCGCAGCAGGATCCCCAGCCCGAGCTGCGCATACGCGCCGACCTGAACACCCGCTATGAAGTGCTGGCTCAGATCATGAACCTGGCCAAGACGGCGGGGCTGACGCGGCTGGGGTTCGTGACCCGTCCTGCCCCCAGGTAAGTTATGTCCGATATGTAACCGTATTTCCGGAATCGGGGCGGGGTTACAAAAAATATCCGGGGTTCGATATAGAATCACGCCATGCGAGTTCTAGTAATCGAAGACGACACCACGCTGGGCCATGCCTTGCAAGAGTTCCTGATGGAGCAAGGCTATGCGGTCGATTGGCTGAAAGAGGGCGACCAGGTGCTGGGCGCCGTCGCCGGCCAGGCGTACGGCCTTTTATTGCTTGATCTGAACCTGCCGGGCATGAGCGGGCTGGAAGTCCTGCGCCAGTTGCGCAGCAACGGCCAGCAGACGCCCGTGCTGATCCTGACCGCGCGCGACGGCCTGGAAGATCGCGTGGCGGGCCTGGACGCCGGCGCCGACGATTACGTCACCAAGCCGTTCGAACTGCCAGAACTGGCGGCGCGCGTGCGCGCGTTCGCGCGCCGCCGCGCCGGGCAGGCCCAGCCCTATCTGGAAGCGGGTCCGCTGCTGTTCGACACGGTCGGGCGCGAAGTGCGCGTCGGCGGCGAACGCCTGGCGCTGTCCGTGCGCGAACTGTCCGTGCTGGAAATGCTCATGGGGCGCGTCGGGCGCGTGGTCACCAAGCATCAGATCGTCAATTCCCTGTCCGCCTGGGATGCCGATTTCAGTGAAAATGCGGTCGAGGTCTATGTGTACCGCCTGCGCAAGCGGCTCGACGGCACGGGCGCCAGCATACAGACCGTGCGCGGGTTCGGGTACCTGCTCGACGTAGAAAGTGCGGCATAGCGCTTCCGGCCCATCGCGCAGGCGCCTGGCGGAGCTGGTCCCGGTAGGCTCGCTGGCGCGCCACCTGGTGTTGCGCCTGTTGCCCGCCCTGATCGCCCTGGTCGTGCTGGATCTGGTCGTGACCTGGGTCGTCACGCGCAAGGCCGGCCTGGAAGCCTGGGTTCTGCGCGACATCTTCTGGACCATGATGATCAGCCAGGTTCTGCTGGTGTCGCTGTTCGCCTGGGTGCTGGTCTCGGGCGTGCGTTCCGGCCTGCGCTCCATCAACCGCCTGTCCAACGAAATCAGCCAGCGTTCCATAGACGATCTGCAGCCGCTGGACATCGCCGGGCTGCCCACCGAAGTGACCCCGGTGGTCACCCACTTCAACGATCTTCTGGTGCGCCTGGACGATTCCATGCAGGCGCAGAAACGCTTCATCGGCCACGCCGCGCATCAACTGCGCACGCCGCTAAGCGGCCTGAAGCTGGAATCCGAACTGATGCTGGGCCGGCCTCTGCCCGAGGACGTGCGGGCAAGGGCCGAGCGCATCAAGACCGTCACCGACCGCATGATCCGCCTGGGACAGCAGTTGCTCGTCCTGGCGCGGGCCGATTCGTCGACGCGCCCGCAAGACAGTTTCGTGCGGACCGACCTGTGCGAATGGGCACGCATCAGCGGTTCGGAATGGATCGCCTCGGCGCGGGCGCACAGGGTCGAGATCCAGCTTGCCGCGCCCGACGAACCCGTCTGGATCGACGCCGATCCCATCTTGCTGGAAGAACTGCTGAGCAACCTGATCGACAACGCCTTGCGCTACGGCGCGGGCGCCCGGCACATCCGTCTCAAAGTCGCGAACAATCCGCCGTCCCTGGTGGTGGAGGACGACGGTCCGGGCATAGACCCGGCCGACAGCGACCGCGTGTTCGAAGCGTTCTACCGTTCGCCCAAGGTCAACAATGCCGGCTCGGGCCTGGGCCTGGCCATCGTGCGGGAAATCGCGCGCGCGCATGGCGCGTGGTGGAGCCTTCTGAGCCGCCCCAGTTTTCCGGGAACCCGCATCAGCGTGATGTTCCCCGGCCCCAGGATAGGCGCCAAACTAACAAGGCAAGAGTAAGCTTCAATAATGAGCAAACAGGATGAAGCGCAGAGTAGCGCCCAAACGAAGCGGTCTCCAGGCGCGGCGGTTCTGGTCGGGGCCCTTGGCGTGGTCTTCGGCGACATCGGGACCAGCCCCCTGTATACCATCAAGGCCTCGCTGTCGCAATACGGCATGCCGGACCAGGAACACATTCTGGGCGTGCTGTCCATCCTGTTCTGGCTGCTGATGCTGGTGGCTTCGCTGAAATACATCACCCTGATCCTGCGCGCCGACAATCGCGGCGAAGGCGGCACGCTGGCGTTGACGGAATTGGCGGTGCGCGGCCTGGCGGGCCGGCGCAGGGCGGTGCTGACCATACTGGGCCTGATCGGCGCCTCGCTGTTCTACGGCGACAGCATGATCACGCCGGCCATTTCCGTGCTGTCGGCCGTCGAAGGCATAGGCGTGGTCTCGAACCAGCTGGAACACCTGATCGTTCCCGTGTCGGTGGTGGTGCTGGCGGGCCTGTTCATGATCCAGTCGCGCGGCACGGGAACCATGGGCAAGCTGTTCGGACCCATCATGCTGCTGTGGTTCCTGGTGATCGGCATATTGGGCGCCTGGCGCATCTGGCTGGCGCCGCAGATCCTGCTCGCGCTCAATCCCGTCTACGCCCTGCGCTTCATCGCCGACGTGCCCTGGGAAACCTTCATACTGCTGGGCGCGGTCGTGCTGGCCCTGACCGGCGCCGAAGCCCTGTACGCCGACATGGGGCATTACGGGCGCGCGGCGATCCGCCGGGCCTGGTTCAGCGTGGTCCTGCCCGGCCTGGTGCTGTGCTATTTCGGGCAGGGCGCCGTCTTGCTGGCCGACCCCGCGTCGATCAAGAACCCGTTCTTCCTGATGGCTCCGTCGTGGGCGCTGGTGCCGCTGGTGGCCCTGGCCACGGTGGCCACCGTCATCGCCTCGCAGTCGGTCATCTCGGGGGCGTTTTCGGTCACGCGCCAGGCGGTTCAACTGGGCTTCTGGCCGCGCATGGTCATCCAGCACACCTCGGCCCAGGAAGAGGGCCAGATATACATGCCGCGCGTCAACATGCTGCTGTTCCTGGCGGTGCTGCTGCTGGTGCTGTCGTTTCGCTCGTCCGAGCGGCTGGCGCTGGCGTACGGGTTCGCGGTCACCGGCACCATGCTGATGACGTCGCTGCTGGCCTTCGCCGTGCTTCCCAGGAAATACCAGGGCCTGCGCAAAGCGATATGGTGGCCCTTGCTCAGCGTGTTCCTGGTGCTGGACATCTTGCTGTTCTCGTCGAATGCGATGAAGCTGTTCGACGGCGGCTGGCTGCCCATGATGGTCGGCATCTGCCTGCTGACCCTGATGCTTACCTGGAAGCAGGGCCGCGAGAAAATGCATCGGAACCTGGCGGGCGACCAGCCGCCGCTGAAGTCGTTCATGGAAGGGCTGGAGCAGTACCCGCCGACGCGTGTCGAAGGCACGGCCGTGTTCATGAGCATGATCCACAATACCGTGCCGCCCGCTTTGCTGCACAACCTGAAGCACAACAAGGTGTTGCACGAACAGGTGTTGTTCCTGACGGTGGAAAGCGCGGATGTGCCGTACGTGCCGTTCGACGAGCGGTTCGAGCTGGAACGGCTCAGCCGGTCAAGCTGGCAGGTCGTGGCGCGCTGGGGCTTCAAGCAGGAGCCGAACGTGCCCCAGGCGCTGGAACAGATCAGTCAGGAATACCCGGAACTCAGCCTGGACCCCATGCGGACCTCGTATTTCCTGTCGCGCCAGACCGTGATCGTGGTCCATCGCCTGCCGCTGCGCCTGCGCTGGCGCCGCAGCCTGTTCGCCTTCATGGCGCGCAACGCCAGCCGCAGCACCCGTTTCTACAAGATCCCGCCCAATCGCGTCGTGGAAATGGGCATGCAGCAGGAACTGTAGACACGGCGTCCGGCCCGGCCCCGCCAGGCGGGGTGTTTGCCCGGAATCAGTTCGACGAGGGCGCGGGTACGGTGATGGTGGTCTCGCGCAGCACGCCGCCGCCCTCGACGCTGCCTTGCGTGGTCAAGTTGCCCTGGCCGTTCATCAAAGCCATGCAGTCCTCGCGCCGGTCACCGGACAGCCCCTGGCAGCGCTTGGTCTTGTCGGCGTCATAAGACGCCGTGCCGTTGCCCAGATCGTGTTTTTTGGCCGCCTCCAGCGCGGCGCCGGCTTCTTTCATGCAGGTGGCCTGGTCTTCGTTGGATTGGCCCGATTTGCAATGGGCGACGTCGGCCCGGTATTGGGCTTGCGGACTGAGTTGCGCTTCGCCGGTGGTGAAGGCGCTGGCGGCGATGGTGGTGCATGCCAGCAGCGCGGCGCCCAACAGGCGCGCTGCGCCGTGTAGACGCGGTGCGGATTCAAGAGCGGTCATGAATGATCTCCTAGAGTATCCTGAAATGGCCGAAAATAGCCTCGTGCCTCGGGATAGTTCGGACAGGCCCGCGACACGGCGCCATGTGATCAGTATAGAAGGGTTGGCCGCCGCCATCGTAAGGAAATAATTCAGGGGGAATCGGTGTCCCGACCGTCGCGGCGCATCGCGGCGCGCATCAGCAGCATGGCGGTGACGGGCGAGGTGATGACCAGGAACATCAGAATGAGCACTTCCTGGAATACCGGTTGCTGGCCCAGCGCCAGCGACGCCACGATGGACGCCAGCAGCAGGCAGATGGCCCCCATGGTGTTGCCCAGGGTCGGCGCGTGTATGCGCGAACGGAAGTCGCGCAGGCGCAACAGGCCCAGCGACCCGGTCAGGGTGGCGATTCCACTGCATGCCAGCAGGACGGCGACGGGGACGGCGGCCCACCAAGGCAGTGCGTTCATGGTTCTATGACCTCGCCTTGAAGCAGGAATTTCGCCATGGCCACCGAACCGGTGAAGCCCAGTACGCTGATCAGCAGGGCGATGTCGAAATACAGCGAGGTGGCGAACCGTATGCCCAGCGCCAGGACGATGAGCATGCCGTCTATGTACATGGCGTCCAGTGCCAGCACGCGATCGGCCGGGGTGGGGCCGCGCAACAGGCGCCATGCGGCGCATGCCAGGCCCAGGGTAAAGCAGCCCAGCGCAAAAAGGCTGGCCCAGTCCACGATGGCGTTCATTCGAAGATCTCCTTCAAGGGGCGTTCGTAACGTTGCTGCACGGTTTGTATCCATTGTTCTTCGTGTTCCAGGTCCAGGACGTGCAGGGTCAGCACGCCGTCCTGCTGGCGGTAGTCGGCCCATACCGTGCCGGGCGTATAGGTGACGATGCAGGCCAGGGCGGCCAGGCCGTGCGGGTCGCGCAGGGTAAGCGGAATTTTCACGAACCCCGGTGTCGCGCGCGCGCGGCGTCCAAGCCAGATCAGGCGCGCCACGGCCAGGTTCGATGCCGCGATGTCGGCCAGGACGACGCCCGCGAGCCTTGCCGCGACCCAGGGTCTTTTGGGGAAGGCGCGCAGGGGCCGCAGGGGGGCGGCCGCCCAGGCCAGCGCGCAGGCCAGCGCCAGGCCGACCAATATCTGTCCGGGCGTGGGCGCGCCGTCGAGCAGCAGCCACATGCCCCACAGGAACGCGGGCAGGACCAGCCGGTACAGGAAGCGCTTCATGGCGTGGCTCCGGGCGCGATCGCGTCGCGCAGGGCGGCCTGCGAGAGCACGGCATCGATGTAGGCCGCCGGGCGGCTCAGCGACTGCGCGGTCTCGTCCAGGTACGTCATGACGGGGCCGGCCCGGGCGGCCAGCGCCACGCACAGCAGCAGCAGCGCCGCCACCGGCGCTGCTTCGACGACGCGCAGGCGCGGCGTGACCAGGCCCTCGTTGCTCCAGAACGCCCGTATTCCCGTGCGGCTCATGGCCATGACGCAGGCCATGCCCGAGGCCAGTACGGCAATCAGCAGCAGCCATGCCTGCCATGACGGCGACTGGCCGTCCGGGACCTGAAGCAGGGCCGAGAACAGGGCGAACTTGGCGACGAAGCCCGACAGCGGCGGCAGGCCCGCGATGAGTATGGCGCACGAGACGAACGCCAGCCCCAGGAACGCCATGGCGGCCGGGATCGACACGCCCACCACGTCGTCGGAGGCATCGGGGGATTCGGGATCGTCCAGATCGAGGGCGTCCTGGCTGACCGCCAGCACGCCGGCGCCGAATGCCTGGGTGCGTTCGATCATGTCGACCAGCATGAAGAAGGCGCCCGTGGCCAGCACGGAACTGATCAGGTAGAACAGGAGGGGGCTGGTCAGGGCGGCGCCGGGCGCGCCCAGCGCCGCCAGCAGCGTGCCCGAGGACATGATGACGCAATAGGCCGCCAGACGATTCGCCTGCTGCGCCGTCAACAGGCCCAGCGTGCCGAAGGCCAGGGTGGCCAGCCCGATCAGGAATATCCAGTCGCCGCCGAAAGCCAGCGGCGTCGCGGTGGACGGCAGCAGCAAGCCCAGGCGCAGCAGGGCGTAGATGCCCACCTTGGTCATGATGGCGAAGACGGCCCCGACGGGGGCGCTGGCCGACGCGTAGGTGGACGGCAGCCAGAAATTCAGCGGCCAGGCGGCGGCCTTGATCAGGAAGGCCACGCCCAGAATCGCGGCGCCGGCCTCGAACACAAGCCGGTCGGACCCGGCCAGCCGTCCCGCCCGCAGGGCCAGGTCGGCCATGTTCAGGGTGCCGGTCGCGCCGTAGATCAGGGCGATGGCGATCAGCAGCAGGAACGAGGCCACCAGGTTGACGGCGACATAGTGCAGGCCCGCCGCCACGCGGGCCCGGCCCGAGCCATGCAGCAGCAGGCCGTACGACGCCGCCAGCAGGACCTCGAAGAAGACGAACAGGTTGAACAGGTCGCCGGTCAGGAACGCGCCGTTCAGCCCCATCATCAGGAACTGGAACAGAGGATGAAAGTGGCTTCCCGCCCGATCCCAGTGGGCGCTGGCGTAAACCAGGGCGCAAAGACCCAGCACGGCGTTCAAGGCCAGCATGATGGCGGCCAGCCTGTCGACCACCACCACGATGCCGAACGGCGCGCGCCAGTCGCCCAGAAGGTACACGCCGATATCGTGGGCCCAGTGGGCGGAGCCGGCTCCGGCCGTCAGATGGAGAAGGGCCGCGGCCACGGCCGCCTGGGCCAGCGCCGATGCCGTGGCCAGGCCCATGCGCGCGACGCGGTCCGCGTCCTTGAGCAGCAGCATGGCCGCGCCCGCCGCCATGGGTATGATGACGGGCAGTATGGGCAGGTGCTGTATCCAGGCGCTTGCCATCAGGGCTCCTGTCCGTCCACGTGGTCGGTGCCGGCCAGGCCTCGCGAGGCCAGCAGCAGCACCAGGAACAGCGCCGTGGTGGCGAAGCCGATGACGATGGCGGTCAGCACCAGCGCCTGGGGCACCGGGTCGGCGTACAGGGCGGGGTCGGTGGCCGCGCCGGCATGCACGACCGGCGCGGCGCCCACGGCCAGGCGTCCCATGGCGAAGATGAACAGGTTCACGGCGTATGAGATCAGCGACAGGCCCATGATGACCTGGAAGGTGCGCGGGCGCAGCAGCAGCCAGATGCCCGAGCCCGCCAGCACGCCTATGGCCAGGGCCAGAATGATTTCCATCAGGCTTGCCTCCCGGGCGGTTGGATCGCGGCCGTGGCCTTGCGGTGGAACCGCAGCGATTGGTGCGCCAGCGCGATCAGGATCAGCATGGTGGCGCCGACGACCAGCATGTATACGCCAATGTCGAAGAGCAGCGCGGTGGACAGATAGACCTGGCCCAGGCCGGGCACGAACAGATGCCAGCCCACGGCCGCCAGCAGCGGCCTGGCCGTCCACCATGCCGAGACGGCGGCGATGCCGGCGATGAGCAGGCCGGCCGCGATCCAGTATTGCGGCTGTATGTGCGGGCGCGCTTCGACCCACACGATGCCGCCCGCCATGTATTGAAGGATGATGGCGGTGGCCAGGATCAGGCCGCCCACGAACCCGCCGCCGGGCAGGTCGTGTCCGCGCAGCAGGAAGTACAGCGAGACCAGTCCGGCCATGGGCAGCAGCAGGCGCATCAGTACGGCCGGGATGCGCATGTCGTTATCGGGAAGGAGCGCCCCGGGGGGCGTGCCGGCCGGCCTGGGCGGTTCCCGGGCGGGCGCCGGTCCCCGGGTCGGAGAGATGCTTTCCGGCGACGGCCTGAAACGGCGCAGCAAGGCGTAGACGGTAATGGCCACGATGCCCAGCACGGTGATTTCGCCCAGGGTGTCGAAACCGCGAAAATCGACCAGGATCACGTTGACCACATTGTTGCCGCCGCCCAGCGGCAGCGCCTGCTGCATGAAGTACGAGGCTATGCCGGCGCCGCGCGGGCGCGTCATGACGGCGTAGGCCAGCACGGCCAGTCCCGCGCCGCCCGCGACCGCGACGGCGGCGTCGCGGCCGCGCCTGGCCTGGACCGCCCATGGCGCCTTGGCAACGATGCGGGGCGGGATGCGGGGCGGCAGCCAGCGCAGCCCCAGCAGCAGAAGCACGACGGTGACGGTTTCCACCGCCAGTTGCGTCAAAGCCAGGTCCGGGGCCGAAAGCCAGGCGAAGCTCAGGCAGGTGGCCAGGCCGGCGCCGCCCGCCAGCGCCAGCGCCGTGAACCTGTGGTACTTGGCCATGCGCGCGGTGCCGATGGCGCAGGCGCCGCCGGCCAGCCATAGCAGCGCGAACGCCGTTTCGGCGGGCGTGGCCCTGGCCGGCGCCAGCCAGCCGCCGCCCAGCAGCGGCGCCATGGCGGCGGCCAACGCGGCGATGATGATCCACAACAGTTGCGACTGCAGCCTAGGCGAGAACGTCCGGCCGAAGCCTTCCGCGGCCAGCGCGTACAGGTATTGAAGCAGGCCCTCGAAAATATGCCGGCCGTCCAGCCGGTGCGTCAGCGGCGTCTGGCCCGGGCGCGTCCTGTGGCGTGTGCGAAGCAGGCGCAGCAGCGCGACGCCGCCCAGCGTGGCCAGCAGGCTCATGGCCAGGGGCAGGTTCACGCCGTGCCAGACGGCCAGGTCGTAGCGGGGCGTGGCGGCCCCCAGAATGGAGAATGCGGCGGCGTGCAGCAAAGGACCCAGCGTGCGGCCGGGAAACATGCCCACGACCAGGCAGGCCAGCACCAGCAGGGCGCTGGGCAGCAGCATCCACAGCGGCGGCTCGTGCGGCGTGCGCGGTAGATCGTGCGCCGGCCGGCCGAAGAAGACCTGGGTGATGAAACGCAGCGAATACGCCACGCTGAACGCGCCGGCGATGACCGCGGCCACCGGCAGGCCGTAGCGGGTTATCCAGTGGCCGCTGATGAACACGGTTTCGGCGAAGAACATTTCCTTGGAAATGAAGCCGTTGAGCAAGGGAACGCCCGCCATCGCGGCGGCCGCGACCATGGCCAGCGTGGCGGTGATGGGCATGGCCCGGCGCAGGCCCGACAGGCGGCCCAGGTCGCGCGTGCCCGTTTCGTGATCCACGATGCCCGTCGCCATGAACAGCGACGACTTGAACGTGGCGTGATTCATCATGTGGAAGATGGCGGCGACCAGCGCCAGCCGGCTGTTCAGTCCCAGCAGCAGGGTGATCAGCCCGAGATGGCTGATGGTCGAATACGCCAGTATGCCTTTCATGTCCTGCTGGAACATGGCCGCGAAGGCGCCAAGCACCAGGGAACACAGTCCGGCGCCGCCGATGATCCAGAACCAGGCGTCGGTGCCCGACAGCACGGGCCAGAACCGGGCCAGCAGGAACACGCCCGCCTTGACCATCGTGGCCGAATGCAGGTAGGCCGACACCGGGGTGGGCGCCGCCATGGCGTTGGGCAGCCAGATGTGGAACGGGAACTGGGCGCTTTTGGTCAGGGCGCCCAGGGCGATCAGGCCCAGTATGCCGGGATACCAGGGGCTCTGGCGTATCTGGTCGCCCGAGGCCAGGACCCGGTCCAGGTCGTAGCTGCCCACGACGTGGCCCAGCAGCAGCATCCCGGCCAGCAGGCAAAAGCCGCCCGCCACGGTGATGGCCAACGCCATGCGGGCGCCGCGCCGCGCGTCCAGCCTGTGATGCCAGTAGGCGATCAGCATGAACGACGACAAGCTGGTGATTTCCCAGAAGACGGCCATCTGGATGATGTTGCCCGCCAGCACCACGCCCAGCATGGCGCCCATGAAGGCCAGAAAAAAGGAAAAGAACCTGGGCACCGGGTCTTGCGCCGACATGTAGTAGCGCGCGTACAGCACGATAAGCGCGCCCATGGCGCTGATCAGCAGGGCGAACAGCCACGCGTAGCCGTCCATGCGCAAAACCAGGTTCACGCCCAGCGACGGCATCCAGGGCAGGGTGGTTTCCAGGACCTGGCCGCGGGCGATCAGCGGGAACTGCAAGGCGGCCAGCACGGCGCAGGCCAGCGCGATCAGTCCCGCCAGCCACGCTTCCAGGTTGCGGGCGTTCGGCGGCAGCATGGCGGCCAGGAGACTGCCTGCGAAGGGGAGCGCCAGGATCAATATCAGTGTCATGTGGGCTTGAGCGCGTGGGTATCCCGCAAGATGTTCTTCTGTGTGTACTGTCGCCCGCCGCTTTACGGGGCAGTGCCGGCGCCAGGGTCAATCATGCCTTGTTGCGCCTGAGGGATCAAGTCGCCCGTCCGCGACGCCGGCCCGGCGCGGATCAGGTGGCCCGGCGTCGCGCGGCCGCGCTCATACCAGCCGGCGCTGCGCCAGGACGACGAACGCGCCGGCGATCGCCAGCACGGCGATCAGGCGATAAATGTCTTCGCTGGCGATCAGCATGGCCTGCTGGTCCACCACGCCCTCGAACCGGGCGATGGCGGCCTGGGTGGCGCTGCCGGCATCCATGCCATGGGCCAGCATGGCGTTGCGGACATGCCCCAGCCAGCGCAGGGTGGCCTCGGGCCGGTTGCCGGTGCCGTCGGCCAGCGCGGCGTGAACGCTGAACTGGCGGTTTTGCAGCAGAACCGCGCCCAGCGCGGCCGCCAGCGAACTGGCGATCTGGCGCATCAGGTTCTTGCTTTGGTAGCCGTGGCCGAACGTGCTGTCGTTCAGGCTTCTGAACGTCAGGCCGGCGATGGGGATGACCACCATGACCCCGAACAGGCCTTTCGTGGCCAGGCCGAGCAGGAGCGCGCCGGGAGGTATGCCGGGCGGCATGACGGAGAAGCGCCAGGCGGCGAAGGCCATCACGAACAATCCCGCCACGATGAGCGGCTTCTTGCGCTTGAGCAGCTTGGCGTAGCGGACGTAGATCACCACCCCGGCCAGGCTGATGGCGCCCGCCAGGGTGTCCAGCCATCCCACGGTGGACAGCGGTATTTGCAGCGCGTGCTCGGCATAGATGGGGAACAGGTAACTGTTCATGAAGCTGATCAGGTAGTACATGAAATACAGCGCCAGCCCCGTCAGGAATACCGGATTGTGCAGCACGCGCAGATGCAGCAGGGGCGTGGACGTGCGCCATTGGTGGTGCAGGAAGCCGGCCAGCAGCAGGGCGCCGGCCACGGCAATGGCCGCCGGACGTCCGGGATGGGAAAACATGTCGAAGCGGGCCTCGGTCATGGCCGCCTGCAGCGCCGCCACGGCGATGCCGAACCACAGCAGGGGAATCAGAACCTGCTTGTGCACGCGGCTCTTGGGCTCGGCGTCGGGCAGCAGGTACCAGGCGCCTATCGCGGCGATGACGGCGAACGGCACGGCGCCGTAGAAAACGTCCTGCCACACGCCGTGCTCCATCAGTTCCGCCGCCACGGCGGGCGCCATGGCCGAGGCGATGAAAATGCCCAGTATGAAAAAGCGCTGCGCGCGCGGCCGGTCCGCGGGGGAAAACATGACCAGGATCAGTATGCGGCTGCTGGTGAACAGCGCGCCGCCGCCAAAACCCTGGATCAGGCGCGCCGTCACCAGTTGGGACAGGTCGCCGCTGGATGCGGCCGCCAGGGTGCCCAGGGCGAAAACCGTCAGGGCGGCCGTCAGGTAGCGCCGGTAGCCGAAGCGCTGGGCGAACGACTGCTGGTTGACGATCATCAGCATGCTGCCCAGGGCATAGGCGGACTGGGCCAGCGCGAAGCTGCGCGGGTCGGCATGGATGCCGCCCATGATGTGGCTGGCCGAGAAGACGAACATGATGTTCTCGAAGAACTCCACCGACACGATCAGCGCCAGCAGGCTCATCGACAGCAGTTGCCGTTCTCCGCGGGTCAGCAGCCTGGCCAGGCCCAGCAGGCGGTGGACCCGGACTTTCGCCAAACGGTGTTTCTTCATGAACGCGTCGAGTCGAGCCCCGCGTGCAGTTGGCGCAGGCCGGCCGTGGCGGCCGCCTGGGTGTCGCGGTCCAGCACCGCCCAGGCCTGCGCATAGGCGTCCAGGACCGTGGGAACGGCGGCTTCCAGGGCCTTGCGCCCGGATGGGGTCAGTTCAAGATCCAGGCTGCGGCGATCTTGTTCGGACGTGCGGCGTTTTATCAGGCCGCGCGTCTGCAGGCTGTCCAGGATACGCGTCATTTGCGTGCGCGTGGCGTCCATGGTGTCGCCCAGGGCCGAAGGAGAACTGGGCTGGCCTTCGTCCACCGACAGCATGCTCAGCACCAGATATTGCGACATGTTCAGGTCGAAGGGCGCCAGAGCCTGGTTGATGTGCTCGCGCAACAGCCTGGCCGTGCGAAACAGCAGGCGCGTGGCAAGAATGTCGTCGCGCGGGGCGCCGGGGTGCCGCGCGCAGAAGCGGTCTATGCGTGATTCGAACGACATGGCGGGCTCTCCGGTGCTTCCTATTTAGTTTCATATGAAATTATATCAAATGTAGCTAAATAGGCAAGACCAGGCCGCGCCGTGCCGCTACGCCACGACCTGGAAATCGATGACGATCTCGCCCGGTTCGCGCGATACGTACTCGATGGCGACGCGCTCGCCGTAGTGGCCCTGGATCTGCGACAGCAGCGGTAGCGGGTCGTGGTCGTTGCAGAACCGCATCGTTTCCCCGGGCTGCAGGGCGGCCAGCGCGCCGAAGATGGCGGAATGGCGAAAGCGCTTGGCCACGCCGCGCGCATCGAAGGGGTACACGTTCTGGTCCGTGGCGGAAATGGAGGGATGGTCAGCCATGATGAAGCCTCTTGATCGATCGGATGGATATGGACCGCCGGCGGTGCGTGACGCGCCTGGGCCGGCGGGCGGACTTGACGTCGTTCCGATTATGTCAGGCCAGGGTGCGAAACCGGCGTGAGCCCTTATGGCCAATAGGGATTGAGGGCTACAGGCCGCGTTCGACCATGCGCAGCAGATGGTCTTCGAGGCTTCTGGCCCGGGCCGGCTCGGCCGTGCGCAGCGGGCCGTCCATGGTCAGTACGGCCAGGCCGTGCACGGCGGACCAGGCCAGGTATTCCGCGCCGGGGCGGCGTTGCGCCGGCAAGGCGCCGGCCTGGACCAGTGCGTCCAGGGCCCGGCCCAGCAATTGGAAAGGGTTGGGCGCGTCCGGGTCCGCCGGGGCGGGATCCGTATCGTCCTCGGCCCGGGCCGGCCCGGCGAACGCCGTGCGGAACAACCCGGCCTCGGACCGCGCGAATCGCAGGTAGCCGGCGCCTATGGCCCGCAGGCCGGCCCAGGCGTGCGCCAGCGGGTCCAGCCCGGGCGGCAACCCCGCCAGTTCGGTTTCCATGGCCGAGGCCAGGGCCGTCAGCGCCGCGACGCGCACGGCCTGCAGCAATGCCCGCTGGTTCGTGAAGTGCCGGTAGGCGGCGTTGGGCGCCACCCCGACGCGGCGCGTGGCCTCGCGCAGGACGATGGCGTCGGGCCCGCCGTGGCGCGCCAGTTCGATTCCGGCTTCCAGCAGCGCGCGTTTCAGATCCCCGTGCCGATACGTGCCGCGCCTTGGCGCGGTATTTTTCCTGCTTGCCATGGTGTCTCCATGTGGACGCTGTACACCTATTCTATTTGTTATTTTGTGCACGGTGTGCGCAAGAATACGGCGCACGCGTTCCCGCTCCAGGAATTTCCATGGCGATCCATGTGTCTGTGCGCACGCCTGTATCAAACAGGCGTGCGGTCTTCAGCCGTTGGCTTTAGAGCTGCAGCTTCTGTATTTTGGCGCCTTGAAGCGAGACGCCCGCCATCAGGCCGCCATTGGTAAGAACGAAGCCCACGATGGGTTTCTGGGCGGTATTGCTGTCGATATCGCCATTGGCGCCGATATTGGCGACAGCCACCGTCGCGTCGGCGCCGACCGTCCAGCCGTTGCTATTGCGAAACTTGTCCAGGGCGGCCTGGGTCATGAACAGCAGCACGATGGCCTTGGACTGGGCCCCCGCCTGGAAGCCGATGGAGCCCGCCGTCGTACTGTAATAACCGCTGTCGTTGCCGTGTATGCGCAAGACGCCGTCGCCGTGCTGGGCGCCGACTATGAAGCCCGCGCTCAGGACTTTGGGAAATATCAGCACCCCTTTGGCCTGGCTTACCAGCGAGCGGGAATCGGGTGCCGATTTGTAAAGGCGCGCCAGCGTCGCATTCGCGCTGCTGCTGATTTCGTTGCGCTGTTGCGAGGCGGTTGCCTGGTCTTTGGGCGCCGTCGTGGTGCAGCCGGCAAATGCGATGCCAGCCAGTGCGACAGCCGTTATCGCAAGGCCCTTGCGGCGAAACGTCGATGATTTGCGTTGCATGGTTTTCTCTCCTGGATCTGAAGTGGCACACCGTGATGCCTGTGCTTTGGTGTGCAGCAAGTATCGTGCCCAAGCCCCCGTTCGGCGAACTCCGGGCGGACGTATCGCCCCAGGAAAAGAGCGTCTTAGATGTAGATGATCAGCGCGATCACGAGCAAGACCAGGATGACCCGCACGATCTGGTAGACGGTGCGGTTCCAGCGTTTCAGGCGGCGGCGATACTGGCCCATTTGCCAGGCGATGACGAACAGCTTGTTGACCAGGCCGGTCTGGTCGCCGTCCTGGTTCGGAGAACTTGCCGCCGTCATGAACACGCGCGAGAACCAGCGGTTGAAGCGCTGGGCCCACGAGTATTTCAGCGGGCGCTCCAGGTCGCAGAACAGGATGGTTCGCGTCTGGTCGCTGGTGTTTTCCGCCCAGTGGATATAGGTTTCGTCGAACACCACGCTTTGTCCGTCGCGCCAGCTGTAGCGTTCGCCGTCGACTTCGATGAAGCAGCGGTCGTCGTTGGGCGTGGACAGCCCCAGGTGGTAGCGCAGCGAGCCCGCGAACGGATCGCGGTGGGGGTTGAGCTTGCCGCCCGGCGGCAGCACGGCGAACATCGCCGCCTTGACCTGCGGAATGTTGCGCAGGATGCGCACGGTTTGCGGGCACAGGACCGACGCCGAGGGGTGCTCGGCGTCGTACCATTTCAGGTAGAACCGCTTCCAGCCGGATTTGAAAAATGAATTGAAGGCCGCGTCGTTATTGTTGTCGGCGGAACGTATTTGCTGCGCCTGGGCCAGGTGCATGGCCTCGTCGCGTATCACTTCCCAATTGCTGTCCAGAGCGTCCAGGCCTTCCAGCCTGTCCGCCGGAATGTACGGGCGGGCGGGCACCGCCGAAAACAGGTACATGAACACGTTGACCGGCGCCAGCACGGCGGAATGGTTCAACACCGTGCGCGCGAAGCTGAGACGGACCTTGCCGCGAAAATACACATACGCGATCGATGCGACCCAAATCGCGACAAGCCCCCATTTGATCATGTTCAATCTGGTTACCTATAAGACGGATGAATGCGACCACGCGAACTTTCCGGGCGCGCCGCAAGAATTCCTGGCATGACCGTTGTGATTTTACCTCTTTTGCGCCGGGGAACCTTGCCTGTGCGCAAGCGCGGGCGGTTAAACTAGCGGCGATGAATGCACCGATATATGAACCTGTTTTTGCGGCCCCGTTCCAGATTCTGGACCTGGCGGGAGCCGCTCCGGTGGCCAAGGGAAGCGAGCGCCACGTATACCAGCATCCGCAAGATCCGTCGCTGCTGATCAAGGTGATCATCCACCCCAAGGTCAAAGACGGCAAAATTCCCCGGGAACGCGCCAACAAGGTATTTCATCGCGAAGACGTATACACGGTGTTCCAGAGCGAACTGGTGGAATACGTGGCGGTGGAAAGCCAGGCCAGGCCCGGCGAGGACGCCACCCCGCTGGCCCGTATCGCGGGCTTTGCGCGCACGTCGCTGGGCCTGGGCCTGGTGGTCGAGAAAATCGTCGATCAGCAAGGCCGCCTGGCCCCGACGCTGAAACAGGTCGTGGCCAGAAACGGCTTCGACGATGCGCTGCAGGAACGGCTGCGCAGGTTTTTCTGCGTGCTGGCGGAAAACCACGTCATCTTCAACGATGTGGGGGCCAGCAATATCGTGTGCGGGCGCAATGCCCTGGGCCGCCAGGGCATGTTCCTGGTCGACGGCTTCGGCCCCAAGCAGCTGGTTCCGGTCTATGCCTGGAGCAAGGCGCTGAACCGCCGCCGGCTGATGCGCAAATACCCCGAGATCGTGCAGGAACTGCGCCGCACAGCGGGGGCCGGGCAGGAGCCGCCCGAATCCATGACGCCAAGCCAGGCCTAATCGCCACCGGCGGGCCGCGCGGTTCCGGGCGTCAGACGATTCCCTGGGCCAGCATCGCGTCGGCTACCTTGACGAATCCGGCGACATTGGCGCCATTGACATAGCTGATGGACCCGTCGGCGCGGCGGCCGTGCTCCACGCACGCGTCGTGGATGCTGTGCATGATGGTCTGCAGGCGGTCGTCGACCTCTTCGCGCAGCCACGACAGGCGCATGGCGTTCTGGCTCATTTCCAGCCCCGAGGTGGCGACGCCGCCCGCATTGCTGGCCTTGCCCGGGGCAAAGAGCACATTGTTGCCCTCGAAAACCTTGATCGCCTCGATGGTGGACGGCATGTTGGCGCCTTCGGCCACGCATGCCACGCCGTTCTTGACGAGCGCGCGGGCGTCGTCGCCGTCCAGTTCGTTCTGCGTCGCGCAGGGCAGCGCCACGTCCGTCGGCACATGCCATGGCCGCACGCCGGGGCGGAAGTCGGCCTTCACGCGCTTGGCGTAATCGCCGACGCGGCCGTAGAGATGATTTTTCACCTCCATGAGTTCGGCCAGCTTGTCATCCGTGAAACCCTCTTCGTCGACGATGGTGCCGCTGGAATCCGACACGGTGATCACCCGCGCCCCAAGTTCCATCGCCTTCTGCGCGGCATACTGGGCCACATTGCCCGAGCCCGAAATACTGACCCGAAGCCCGTCGAAACTGCTGCCGCGCCGCTTGAGCATTTCTTCGGCGAAGTAGACGGCGCCGTAGCCCGTGGCCTCCGGCCGGATCAGCGAACCGCCGAAAGACAGCCCCTTGCCCGTGAACACGCAGTCGGCGCGGTTGGACAGCTTCTTCATCATGCCCGCCATGAAGCCGATCTCGCGCCCGCCGACGCCGATGTCGCCGGCCGGCACGTCCGTATCCGAGCCCACGTGGCGGAACAATTCGGTGACGAACGACTGGCAGAAACGCATTACCTCGCCTGGGCTCCTGCCCTTCGGATCGAAGTCCGAGCCACCCTTGCCGCCGCCCATGGGCAGCGTCGTCAGGGCGTTCTTGAACGTCTGCTCGAACGCCAGGAATTTAAGTATCGACAAATTCACGGAAGGATGAAAACGCAGGCCGCCCTTGTACGGGCCGATAGCCGAACTGTGCTGGATGCGGTAGCCGCGATTGACCTGCACCTCGCCGCGGTCGTCCACCCACGAAACGCGGAACATGATCACGCGCTCCGGTTCGATCAGGCGATCGAGCAGGCCCGCTTCGGCGTAGCGAGGCGTCCGCTGGATGTAGGGCCACAGGCTTTCCGTGACTTCCGTAACGGCCTGGAGGAACTCGGGCTGCCCCGGATTCCTCGCTTCGACATGTCTGACGAAATCTTCAAACGAGGTGAACTTCACGATCTGGCTCTCCTGTTGTGAGTGTGAAGGCAATAGGGAACCATTGTATGACGGCCGGCCCGGGCGCCTGACGTGCGCGCCTGCATCCGCTCCGGGACGTTCTCGAACGACTGGCCCAAGCCTGCGCTAATCACGATTGTGCCTCTCAAAAGGGGTTTGCTGGGTCATATGGTCGGCCAAACACACGTCATCGTCGAAAATCTTCAAGTCAATCGCCGCCAGGTGACCGAAACTACATGCGTGGGGAGCAATTGGACAATATGCCCCCTGGGGGTGCGTCCCGACGGAATTCCGCTAGAGGAGGAATGGATGCGTAACATGAAAATAGGCAGCCGATTGGCGCTGGGATTTGGTTTCGTCATTGTTCTGATGCTGATCGTGGCTGGAATCGGCGTTTGGCGAATGACCGACACACGGCAAGGCGACGCTCTTTTGCAGGCGCGGCAAAATATCGCCATGCAGGTTTTGCAATTGGCCCACCAGGTCGATGTCAATGCCGATCAGGCCCAGGCCATCGCCAACATAACGGACCGAGATGGCCTGTACGAATTCAAACAACGCCTGGATGCCTCGAGCAAGCGTATCGAGGTCCTGTTCAAGCAGCTCGATGCCCAGGCTTTCACCCCGCAAGGCAAGGCCCTCTACGACGATGTCAAAAGCGCGCGCAAGGACTATGTGCAGCGTCGCACGAAAGCCTTGCAAGCAGCCGTAAATGGGGACCTCGTCGACAGCTACGCTTTTTTCCACACGGACATGCCCCAGCTCCTGGCCGACTATATAGGCAAGGTCGACAAGCTATCCCATTTCCAGACCGATACCGTGTCCAGCCTGTTCGCAAAAAGCGCGCATGACAGCCGGACAGGGCTGGCCATGCTGGCCGTGGCAGCCCTGCTGGCCCTGCTTCTGAGCCCCTGGTTCGCCTGGCGGGTCGCCCGCTCCATCACCCGTCCTCTGGTTCGGTCCGTCGACCTGGCTCAAGCCGTCGCCCGACGCGACTTGAGCCGCGACATCGAACCGCGCGGGAAGGACGAAATCGCCAAACTGGAGCAGGCTCTGCATGGCATGGTGGGCAGCTTGCGTCAGACCGTGGACAAAGTGCGCGGCGGCGCCGGTTCGATCGCCTTGGCCGCGGGCCAGATTTCCGCCGGCAACCTGGATTTGTCCGCCCGCACGGAACAACAATCCAGTTCCCTGACGGAAACCGCGGCCTCCATGGAGGAACTCACCGCCACCGTGCGACAAAACGCCGAGAACGCGCAGCAAGCCAATACTCTGGCCGACGCGGCAGCCAGGACTGCCTCGCATGGCGGGGATATCGTCCGTGCGCTCGTGGACACCATGGGCAACATCAACATCAAGTCCCGGCAAATTGCCGACATTGTCGGGATGATCGACAGTATTGCCTTCCAGACCAATATTTTGGCGCTCAATGCGGCTGTCGAGGCCGCCCGCGCGGGCGAACAGGGGCGCGGCTTTGCCGTTGTCGCTTCCGAGGTCCGGGCCCTGGCACAGCGCAGCGCCGGGTCCGCCAGGGAAATCAAGGATCTCGTCGAGGCCTCGGTAACGGTAATGACGCAGGGCAACGACCAGGCAGCTCAAGCCGGGGCCAGCATGCAGGACATCGTCGAGGGGATCCGCCGCGTCACCGATATCATGGAAGAAATCAGTGCGGCCAGCCGCGAGCAGACCGCGGGCATCGAGCAGATCAACACCGCCGTCGCCCAGATGGATGACGCCACGCACCAGAACGCGAGCCTGGTCGATGAGTCGGCCGCGGCCGCGGCCAGCCTGCAGGAGCAGGCCGACGCTTTGGCTCGGTTGGTCGGCACCTTCAGCCTGGCCGCGCAGGATGGAGCCGTCGAGGCCTCGCAGGCTCGGGCCGAGCCCCAGCCTGCGCTGCTTGCGTTGGGCGCCCCGGAGCCAGCCGTGGGCTAAGCAAAAAGCCGGCGCAAAGCAGGAATGTCGCGGAAAAACAATGAATGGATGTCTTCGCCCCGCCAGAAAAAAGACAGTTTCCCGCTGTCCCTCATGTGATTGTCGACAGCGCCATGGCCTTCTGAAATAATCGATCGGTTGGTCCGGGTCCGGGCCCGTATGACGGGCGCACAGGACGCGGCATCGACGTCTGGTTCACAAAATCAAATTCAAATCAGGAGACAAGATGAGTTCCATTCCTACACAGCCGGGGGCCGCTTTCGACGAGTCGCCCTCGGCCATAGAAAAAGCAGCCTATCGCAAGGTGAGTTGGCGGTTGATTCCGTTCCTGCTGCTATGTTATATCGTGGCGTACCTGGACCGGGTCAACGTGGGTTTCGCCAAGCTGCAGATGCTCAACGACCTGCACATGAGCAACGCGATCTACGGCCTGGGCGCCGGCATCTTCTTTTTAGGCTATTTCCTGTTCGAAGTGCCTAGCAACGTGATCCTGCACAAGGTCGGTGCGCGCATATGGATCGCGCGCATCATGATTTCCTGGGGCATCATTTCCGGCCTGACCATGTTCGTCACCACGCCGACCATGTTCTACGTCATGCGCTTTCTCCTGGGCGTGGCGGAGGCCGGCTTCTTCCCCGGCATCATCCTGTACCTGACCTACTGGTATCCCGCCGAGCGGCGCGGCAACATGACCGCCTGGTTCTTGTCCGCCGTGGCGCTGTCGGGCTTCATCGGCAGCCCCCTGTCGGGATGGATACTGGAAGATCTCAGCGGCGTGCATGGCCTCGCCGGCTGGCAATGGATGTTCCTGCTCGAAGCGATTCCGTCCATCGTCATCGGCATCATCACGTTCTTCTACCTGGACGACCGCATTCACCATGCCAAGTGGCTCAGCCAGGAAGAAAAGAGCCTGCTCGAACGCAACATCAAGGCCGATGTCGCCGACAAGCACGATCTGCCGCTGCGCCAGGTTTTCAGCAACGGCCGCATGTGGGCCATGAGCCTCATCTATTTCTCGTTCGTCATCGGCCTGTATGGCGTCAGCTTCTGGCTGCCCACCATCGTCAAATCCACGGGCATCACCGATTCGCTGAGCATAGGCCTGATCACCGCAATCCCCTATGGCTTTGCCGTGGTGGCCATGATCCTGGTCAGCCTGCGCTCCGACAGGCACCGCGAGCGTCGCTGGCATATCGCCATTCCCGCGATCATCGCGGCGGCCGGCCTGTTCCTCAGCACGGTCTGGTCCCACCAGACGACCCCCGCCATCATTGCCTTGACGTTCGCCACCATGGGCATCATGGTCGTCCTGCCGCTGTTCTGGAGCCTGCCCACCGCCATCCTGGGCGGCACGGCCGCGGCCGCCGGGATTGCCATGATCAACTCCTTGGGCAACCTCGCGGGCTTCTTCGGCCCCACCCTGGTGGGCTACCTGAAAGAGACCACCCAGTCCACCAACAGCGGCATCTACGTGCTGGCGGCGTTCATGGTGCTGGGCGCGCTCATCACCCTGGCCATGCCTTCGGAACTGGTCGACAAGTAGACATCGCGGCGCATGCCTGAAGGCAAAGAGTGGCCCCACCTGGATCAGGTGGGGCCACTCTTCATTTCGATACACGTATTGCGCGGAAATCGCATGAATATTTGGTGAAGACGGAGAAATATCTACCAGTCTCTACCTTAACTCTATGCGCCGTTAGGCCTTTTCCGTTGGTATGGTTGAAAATCTACTATCAAACCTAAAGGATATGTGCGCGGGCATAAGGGATCAGGGATTCCATGCGGCGGTATTCGATTTAAAGGTTAGACATTGTCATTGGCCTGAGGCGTATGGAAGGGCTGTGTGGGGTGAAGATAGATAGTTATAAAAATCTTCTCTAAATACTTAAAGAATGATATTTAAGAAAATAAAATTTTGTTCTATAGTTCATTCACGTCTAAGGCAATCAGCCTTAGGGAAAGTGGAGAAATGACGTGGCCCCAGATCAAAAGAAAATTACTGTCAAAGTATTCGAACCTTTGCTGACTCTCTTTATGGATCATCTCAAAAGCTGTTTTATTCAACGCGATGCGTTCGTCAATCACATTCTTACTCTTGAGATTGAGCATCTCGCAAAAGATCTGGAGGGGAAACGGCTTTCTGATAAGGCTCGCCGCCACATTACCCGGTCGTTGCGTGACGTAAAGGCGGGCACCAAGACAATCAACATAGTGGTAGATAACTCGGTCTCGAAGGCATTAGGGAAAGTTGTTGTGGAAAGCAATCTAGTGCGTGATGCATTTTTTAATCGGCTTTTTCTTTTTCTGTGCGCTAAAGACGAGTTGTTGAGCCGACTCCATCTGCCGACAGACACGAGCGATAGGTTTTTTAATCAGTGGTCGTTTCAGCGACCAACGGCGCCGATGGGTGCTGTAAGTGAGGTTCTTTCGGACCCATTATGGGCTTTGCGTGAAGCCTGCCAAGACACTCATGAAGAGGGACTGTATTTGATCCATTTGGGAACGCAGTATGACGGCTTTGCCTGCTGGATGGACGATGCTTCTGTGCCGGGAACTAGTGAGCGCAGGAAGCTACTACGGGGGCTTGATGTCAAAGGGGCAGCTAGACGGATGGCTGCCTTGGAGAAGCAATCAACTTCGGTAATCGGTAAAAAGGAGTAGGAAATGAAACAGCAAAAATTTCAAGCAATTCACACGTCAGATCGTCGCAAGGGAGATAGACTATGGCTTCTGTTAGGAGGGAAGAAAATTCCTGTGTGTCGTACAGGAGAGGTTTTTTACGTTCACCCGCTTTTTTGCAAGCCGCTACGCATTAACAACCGCCGCCGGGATGTTCCTGCAGTTCTTCTGAGTCATATCAATCAGCTGTTGCGACAGCAAGCAGCCAACGACCCTATTTGGGGCATATTGGAATGACATGGGGCGCGTGTGCTCATGAAAGGCGGAGGCATAATTCAGGTGGTTGAGGTGTAGTGCTGTTATATATACGTAGCTTTCTGGACAGCGCAGGTAACGCAGTTTCTTTGTTGCTCGCACTTCTGTCCAGAAGATAGCTGAAATTCTACGGGAGTTGCCCGAAAGTGTTTCACCCCTCTAAATTGCCGCATAAGTACCCGTAACCCCGCATATATCGCGGTAGCTATGGGCTACCGTTTTTGGGCCAGTGTCCAGTGGTTACCCTTGCAGGAGCAGTTCGTCCTGTATGGGGATGGGATTTCTGCTATCGGTTTGTCAGAGTATCCGTTGTCGACCCTTTCGGTGGAAGATGCCTCGCTGCCAGATCCCACTGCACCAGTTCATGGGCTGTTTTCAGAGGATTTTCGATGTGTGACGGTGCTGGAGATCCAGGATGCACCTATTCATTTGGCACCGAAGCAAGTAGCGCTGTTCAGGGTGCTTTGGCGACTCAAAGGCCAGCTCGTACCGGGTCATCGCGTGATGGAGGCTGCTGGCAGTGGAAGTGCGAAGCCTGGGGATTTGTTCAAGCACCAGAATTATGCGTACGCTCGTCGGGCGTTTGAGACTCTGGTGGCAATCGATAACAAGGAACGCTTATATGCGTTGCGTTGTGCGAAGGACGCGATCACGGCATGGGAGAGAGATGTGGCAGAGTTCTCAGACAAATTTGTGGCATTCGTTGACATTCTCGGATTTAAAAATTTGGTCAATAGGGCTTCGCGCCAAGATGGCGTGTCTTTGGATGACCTCTTGCGCTTGACTCATAAACTCGGGCCGACTGGGACTCGAAATATATTTGGCGACTACGGACCGACTTGTTGCCCTGAGGCGCCCCGGGTTAGGAAAGACCTGGACTTTCAAGTGATACAGATATCCGACTGCGTGATTGTTTCCAGCGAAGTCTCCCCAGTTGGGTTGATAAATTTGATCCATTACTGTTGGGGTTCTGTCCTCAAGCTCCTGACCGAAGGGGTTCTGTGCAGAGGGTACATCACTCGAGGCGCTATTTATCATACGGAGCGGCAAGTGATCGGACCGGCGTATCAGGAGGCATATAGCAGGGAGGAGAAGGTCTCTGTGTTTGCGGATTGGTTGAACGAGAAGGGGACGACTCCGTTTGTTGAGATCGCACCCGTGGTCTTGGAGTATGTTGATAGCCAGTCAGATCGATGTGTATCGGAAATGTTCGACCGGATGGTTCGAAGCATCCCCGATGGCGCAGCCCTTTTCCCGTTTAAGAGGCTAGAGGCCACCGGCGCTATTGGAGGTGCACACACGGCGGCGCTACTCAAAGCAAATACCACGATCAGAGAAAATCTCCACACATATAAGCGTCTTATGTGGTCATTTGGCAAACCGAACGGTGAACGGGCCTTATCTAAGGTGAGGTGTTACGAAGCAGCCCTTGATGAGCAACTCCGATTGTGTGACGAACTGGATCGGTTTGTCGAGAAACTTCAGCAGCCAGTCGTGCCTGTTCATCATTCAAGGAGGTGAATGCTGTAATTGTTACGGTGAAGCGGCAGTAGAGCACAGGATACTGCGATTTGACCAATAGCACTGGACATCGTGTCGGCTATGGATTGGTCGGATAGGCCCAAAATGATCTGTAGCGCCGCAGTCTGACTGGATGAATATTGAAGCCCGATCTATGCAAGGGCAACAAGAAGGGACATGGTGGGCCTCTGGCGGAATGATAAGGGTGATCTTACTTTCTTCTCAGGCGGTAGATAAGGCGAACCGCGATATTTTTCTGAGAAACTGAGAGAGAAAGGGGGCCGAACGGCCAGAAATGGGTGCGGTGGTTAGGAGGCCGTGGCACAGGCAGAACCGTGAGAGTGGCGCACCATACGGGAATCCACCAAAACAAAACGCCTGACTGAGAACAGTCAGGCGTCAATTCTGGTGGAGACGAAGGGGATCGAACCCTCGACCTTCGCATTGCGAACGCGACGCTCTCCCAGCTGAGCTACGTCCCCGAAGCGGCGTATTTTAGCAAACAAACCGGAGTTGCGCTTTGCGGGCCTGCGCCGCGCGATTTTGCCGCCGCGTCATTCGGGCGGCATCTTTCGAAAGCCTATGGCCAGGCGGTTCCAGCAGTTGATGGCCGAGATCAGCAAGGTCAGGTTCACGGCTTCCTGTTCCGAAAATTGGGCGCGCAGGGCCTGGTAGTCTTCGTCGGGCGCGTGGGTGTCGGCGATGCGGGTGATGGCCTCGGTCCAGGCCAACGCCGCGCGTTCGCGCTCGGTGAAGAAAGGGGTCTCGCGCCAGGCGACCACCGTGTTCAGGCGGCGCGTCGATTCGCCCGCTTTCAGGGCGTCCGTGGTGTGCATGTCCACGCAGAACGCGCAGCCGTTGATCTGCGAGGCCCGCAATTTGACCAGTTCGTACAGCGAGCGCTCGATGCCCAGTTTCGCAACGGCCGTTTCCAGCGCCACCATGGCCCGCATGGCTTCGGGCGACGCGGCGGCGAAATCAAGACGTGATTCCAAGATGTTCTCCTAAGTCGGTATTCGGGTATTCCATCATACCGCCGCTCGCGCGGGCTAAACCTTGCCCGCTTGCTGCCGTTAAGGGTACGACAGGGCGAGAGCAGAGGAATTGGTTCGCGCAGGCCCGCACACCAAAAGATGAAGGCAGACATGAGCAAACGCGGCAAATCCACGAAAACTACCGATAATGGTTCGAAAGCGGGGTGGTTGTCGCGTCGCACCATGGCATTTCGGCTGGTGCTGGTGACGCTGATCGTGACGGTGCTGGTGATGGGGGCCATGACGGCCGTCATGACGTGGCAGAGCCAGACCAATGCGGTGCGCACGGTGCAGCGCGAAATGCATTCCGCCCTGACCGGGGTGGATCAGCCGCTGCAGCTGGTGTACTACTCGGCGACCGATCATGTGCTCAAGCTGATACCGGCGCTCGAACATTCCCTGGGCGGCGGCGAACCCAAGCTCGACGGCAAGACCGCCGACACGGGCAATGCGGGCGCGCTGCCCAGCCTGTCGGTCAACGGCATTCCGATCAATGACAACATCAGCCCGCTGCTGGGGCTTCGCCGCAGCACGGGGGCGGACGCGAACGTCGTCGTGCGGGTCAAGGACCACTGGGTCTATGCCACGACCCTGCAGGAAGACGAGAAGGGCGACAGGATGATCGGCGAAAAAGTCGATCCGGGCAGCCTGCTGGCCACCACCCTGGATTCGGGCAGGGACTACACCGGGCTGGTGCGGATCAAGGACACCTGGTATGCCATGACGATCAAGGCGCTGCGCAACGACAACGGCGACGTGTATGGCGGCATGAGCATCTGGGTCAGCGTCAACGACGACGTGAAGCGGCTGCTCAATTGGGTCAATACGGTGCGCGTGGCCAAGTACGGGTCGCTGGCGATTTTGCGCCACGACGACAACGGCGGCTGGACTTACGTGGCCGGGGAAGGGGTGCAGGCGGGCCAGAACCTGGGCGCGCATTTTTCCGACGCCGACAGCGCTCGGCTTGACGCCTTGTTCAAACAGCGCGAAGGCTTTACCTCGATTCCCGTCGGCAAGGACGGCAAGTCGACGTTCGTCGCCTGGCAGGGGGTCAAGAACTGGGATTGGCTGATGGTGGGCATGGGGGCGCGGTCCGATTTCATGGCCGCCAGCTATCGCGCCATGATGGTGCAGCTTGCCATGATCCTGGTGGGCACCATCCTGATCGCGGTGCTGATCGGCTGGCTGTCGACGGCCACCCTGCGTCCCGTGCGCGCCATGATCGCCCACATGAAGCGTTTCGGGCAGGGCGACCTGACGGCCGATCTGCCCGACGTGCCCGCCAATTCGCGCAACGAAGTCCACACGCTTTTCGGCAGCCTGCGGCAGATGCAGGAAAGCCTGGGAACGACGGTCTCGTCCGTGCGCCACGGCGTCGAGGAGATCGACGTGGGCGCGCGCGAGATCGCGGCCGGCAACAACGATCTCAGTTCGCGTACAGAGCAGCAGGCGGCGTCGCTGCAGGAGACCGCCGCCAGCATGGAACAATTGGCCGCCACGGTCCGCCAGAACGCCGACAATGCCCACCAGGCGAACCAGTTGGCCAGCAGCGCCTCCGGCGTCGCGGTGCGCGGCGGGGAAATCGTCGGGCGCGTGGTCGAGACCATGGCGGGCATTTCCGAAAGCTCCAGGAAAATCTCTGAAATCGTCAGCGTCATCGAAGGCATCGCCTTCCAGACGAACATCCTGGCGCTGAACGCGGCCGTCGAGGCGGCCCGCGCCGGCGAACAGGGCAAGGGGTTCGCGGTGGTCGCCAGCGAAGTGCGCAGCCTGGCGCAGCGCAGCGCCCAGGCCGCCAAGGAAGTCAAGGCGCTGATCGACGAATCGGTGGGCAAGGTCGAGAACGGATCCCGTCATGTGGAACAGGCTGGTTCGACCATGCAGGAGATCGTCGCCTCGGTGCAGCGCGTCACCGACATCATGGGCGAGATCGCGGCGGCCTCGGACGAACAGTCCAGCGGTATCGGCCAGGTGAACCAGGCCGTCTCGCAAATGGACGAAGTCACCCAGCAGAATGCGTCCCTGGTCGAGCAGGCCGCGGCCGCGGCCGCGTCGCTGCAGGAGCAGGTGGAAACCCTGGCCCAGGCGGTGTCGGTATTCAGAATACGCGGCGAAGCGGCGGCGCGGGGTCCGGCCGAACCCACATTGGGCGCGCCGGCCCGCCCGGCATTGCTGCTGCCCGGCAAGGAAAGCGACGCCTGACGCCGGCGCAGGGCTCCCGGCGCGTCCGCCGCCCAGGCGCGCGTCGGGCCGCCTTGGCTTGCGGGTGCTTGCGGTGCGCCGGTACAATGCACGGTGCTTCTCATCGTCCGTCTTTCCATCCAGGGCTTTACTCTCAATGACAACCATTCTTGAACACCTTCCCGCCGGCCAGAAGGTCGGCATCGCGTTTTCCGGCGGCCTGGACACCAGCGCCGCGCTGCTCTGGATGCGCAACAAGGGGGCGGTGCCCTATGCCTATACCGCGAACCTGGGTCAGCCCGACGAATCCGACTACGACGCCATCCCCCGGCGCGCGATGGAATACGGCGCCAAGAATGCCCGCCTGATCGATTGCCGCGCCCAGCTCGTGGCCGAAGGGCTGGCCGCGCTGCAGTGCGGGGCTTTCCACATATCGACCGCCGGCCTGACCTACTTCAACACCACGCCCATCGGGCGCGCCGTGACGGGCACCATGCTGGTGGCCGCCATGAAGGAAGACGACGTCAATATCTGGGGCGACGGCAGCACCTACAAGGGCAACGACATCGAGCGGTTCTACCGCTACGGCCTGCTGACCAACCCCGACCTGAAGATCTACAAGCCCTGGCTGGACCAATTGTTCATCGACGAACTGGGCGGCCGCGCCGAAATGTCCGAATACATGCGCGAGGCGGGCTTCGACTACAAGATGTCGGCCGAAAAAGCGTATTCGACCGATTCGAACATGCTGGGCGCCACGCACGAAGCCAAGGATCTGGAACACCTGAATTCAGGCATCAAGATCGTCAAGCCCATCATGGGCGCCGCCTTCTGGCGCGACGATGTCCGGATCGAACATGAAGAAGTGACCGTGCGCTTCGAACAGGGCCGCCCCGTGGCGCTCAATGGCGTGGATTACCCGGACAGCGTGCAGCTGATGCTGGAAGCCAACCGCATAGGCGGGCGCCACGGCCTGGGCATGAGCGACCAGATCGAAAACCGCATCATTGAGGCCAAGAGCCGGGGTATTTATGAGGCCCCCGGGCTGGCGCTGCTGTTCATCGCCTACGAACGCCTGGTCACCGGCATTCACAACGAGGACACCATAGAGCAATACCGCGACAACGGCCGCAAGCTGGGCCGCCTGCTGTACCAGGGGCGCTGGTTCGATTCCCAGGCCATCATGCTGCGCGAGACCGCGCAGCGCTGGGTGGCGCGCGCCATCACCGGCGAAGTCACGCTGGAGCTTCGCCGCGGCAATGACTATTCCATTCTGGACACCCGTTCGCCCAATCTTACGTACCAGGCCGAGCGCCTGACCATGGAAAAGGGCGAATCGACGGTTTCCCCGCGCGACCGCATCGGCCAGCTTACGCTGCGCAACCTGGACATCACCGATACGCGCGACAAGCTGTTCGTCTACGTCAACGCCGGCCTGCTGGCCCCCGCTGGCAAGACGGCGCTGCCCCACCTGAAGACCGACGAGACCCCGGACGGGGCCAAGAAGCGGTAAAGGGTAAACGGGCGGGGGGGTCAGCCCTGCTGGCCCAGCAGCAGGAATTCCATCAGGGCTTTTTGCACGTGCAGCCGGTTTTCGGCCTCGTCCCAGACCACGCTTTGCGGGCCGTCGATGACCTCGCCGGAGACTTCCTCGCCCCGATGGGCGGGCAGGCAGTGCATGAAGACGGCGCCGGGGTCGGCCACGGCCATCATGTCGGCGTCCACGCACCAGTCGGCGAAGGCCTTGCGCCGGACCTCGTTTTCGTCCTCGTAGCCCATGCTGGTCCAGACGTCGGTGGTGACCAGGTGGGCGCCGGCGCAGGCCTGCATGGGGTCGTCGAACTGGCGCAGCACGCTTGCCGGCGGCTGGCCGATGCGGCCGGGATCGAGCCGGTAGCCCTCGGGCGCCGACACGTGCAGGCGAAAGCCCAGCAGCTCGGCCGCCTGCAGCCAGGTGTACGACATGTTGTTGGCATCGCCCACCCAGGCCACGGTCTTGCCTTCGATCGAGTCCGAATGCTCGATGAAGGTGAAGATGTCGGCCAGGATCTGGCAGGGATGGAATTCGTTGGTCAGGCCGTTGATGACCGGCACGCGCGAATGCGCGGCGAAGCGCTCCAGGCGGGTCTGTTCGAACGTGCGGATCATGATCAGGTCGACCATGCGCGAAATGACTCTTGCGGTGTCTTCGATGGGTTCGGCGCGGCCCAGTTGCGAATCGCCCGTGGTCAGGTGTATGACGGAGCCGCCCAACTGGTACATGCCGGCTTCGAATGAAACCCGGGTGCGCGTGCTGGCTTTTTCGAACACCATGGCCAGGTTGCGGTCGTGCAGGGTATGGTGGGGCTGGTATTGCTTGAATTTGTTCTTGATCAGCCGCGCGCGCCCAAGCACGTAAAGAATTTCGTTTTTCGTAAAGTCGCTAAATTGCAGGAAATGTCGCAAAGGTCCGGTTTGCAAGGCGGCGTAAGACATGTTGTGCTCTGAGTAAAACAAGCATCTTACCTTGCAATATGTTGGCTTGCAAAATCGAAAGGTTTGTAAAAAGGGGACGCCGTTTCCGGGATGCCCGCGGCGAATCAGATACAATCGCGGCGCGGGGAAAGGTTTGATCATCCTTTCGGATGGGGTTATCCGTGGAAGTCTATGACACAGTTAGTGCAGCAATTCATTATTCACGGCACGACTCATGACGGCCGGCGTTTTCGTCCCAGCGACTGGGCCGAGCGTCTTGCCGGGGTCATGTCGCAGTTCCGCCCGGACGGCATGGCCGGCGGGCCTTTGACCTATTCCCCGTACGCCGTGCCCACGATCCTCGACGGCGTGCGCTGCGTGGTGGTGGACGGGCGCCTGCGCGAACTGGAACCCCTGGCCTGGAAATTCGTCATGGACTTCGCCCGGGACAACCAGTTGCAGACCAGCGAAAAAGACATCGAAGCGGCGCCGGACTGATGCGCCGCTTCTTTTTTTGCGAAGCGTTCTTTTGCGAAGCGTAAACGTGAAACAGGACGCGTCAGCGTCCTGTTCAGGGTGCCGCCGGCCTGGCCGCGGCGGGCCTGCGCCCCAATGCGATGGGCGCGGCGGTTATGCCTGGGTCAGCCCAGCGCCTTGATGGCGGCCGAAAGACGGCTTTTATGGCGGGCGGCCTTGTTCTTGTGAATGATCTGCTTGTCGGCGATGCGATCGATGATGCTGGTGGCTTTCTGGAACACTTCGGCCGCCGCCGCCTTGTCGCCGGTGTCGATGGCCTGGCGCACGCGCTTGATCGACGTGCGCAGCGCGGAACGCAGGCTGGCGTTGTGTTTGTTGCGTTCCACCGATTGGCGGGCGCGTTTGCGAGCTTGGGCAGTATTAGCCATATTACAAAAAGACCTGCAAGATAATTGCTGCGAAATTGATAAGCGCCAAAGCCGTGCGCAAAGGCTCATGCCCCCTCGGGGCTTCCAGACTATTTGGCAAAGACCGCTATTTTAGCTCAATGGCCGCGTCGTGTAAAGTCGCGCGGCCGAAAGCCGCATATGAACAACATGGCGAAATATGTTACGGCGCTGGCGGCCAGCACGGCCAGCAGCCACAGCGCCCGCAGGGCGGCGTGGTGCGATGCGCCCAGCGCCACCCAATGGATGTGCTGCTCGGCCACGATCAGCAGCGCCGCCAGCGCCGCCAGGGGGGGCAGGATGCGCAGCCGGAAGCGGCCCCAGTCCGGACCCGGCCGGTATACCCCGCGCTTTTTCAGGATGATCAGCAGGCACAGGGCGTTGACGCTGGCGCCCAGCCCGATGGACAGGGCCAGCCCCGCGTGCGCGAACCGGGGAACGAAGATGACGTTGAACACCTGGGTAAGGATCAGCACGCCCACGGCGATCTTCACGGGGGTGCGGATGTCCTGCTTGGCGTAGAAGCCCGGCGCCAGGATCTTGATGGACAGCAGGCCGATGATGCCCACGGAATACGCCATGACCGCCAGCCTGGTCTGCATGACGTCGTGCGCGTTGAAGGCGCCGTAGTTGAACAGGGTGGCGACCAGCCCGTTGGAGAGCAGGGCCAGTCCCAGGGCGGCCGGCAGGCCCAGCAGCAGCATCAGGCGCAGGCCCCAGTCCAGCAGTTCGCTGTAGGCGGCATGGTCTTTGCGGGCGTGGGCCGCCGACAGGATGGGCAGCAGCACCGTGCCCAGCGCCACGCCCAGCAGCGCGGTGGGAAATTCCATCAGCCGGTCGGCGAACGCCAGCCAGGTCACGCTGCCCGGCGCCAGCCAGGTGGCGATGTTGGTGTTGATCAATAACGATATCTGGGCCACCGATACCCCCAGGATGGCCGGCAGCATCTGGCGCATGATGCGCTGCACGAGGGGATCGCGCCAGGCTTGGCGCAGCCGCGGCGAATAACGCGGCAGCAGGCCCAGGCGCGCGATCGCGATCCACTGCACGGCCAGTTGCGTCAGCCCGCCCAGCATCACGCCCGCGGCCAGCGCGTAGATCGGCATGGGGAAATAGCGCGTCAGGAACAGGCAGGCGCCGATCATGGACAGGTTCAGAAGCACCGGCGTGAAGGCCGGCACGGCGAACCGGCTCCAGGTATTGAGCACGCCCGAGGCCAGGGCCACCAGCGACATGCACACGATGTAGGGAAACATCAGCCGGGTCATCCAGACGGCGGCGTGGAATTCGGCGTGGCGCGAGGCGCCGCGCATGCCGCTGGCCATCAGGCTGACCACCCAGGGCGCGCCCACGATGCCGATCACCGTGACCGTCATCAGCACGGTCGTCAGCAGCAGGGCCACCCGGTCCAGCAGCACGCGCACGGCGTCGTGCGAATGGGACAGGCGCGCCTGTCCCAGTATGGGCACGAACGCCTGCGAGAAAGCGCCTTCGGCGAAGAGCCGGCGCAACAGGTTGGGGATGCGAAACGCCACCCAGAACGCGTCGGTCAGCGGCCCGACCCCGAAGGTGCCGGCGATCAGTATGTCGCGCAGCAGGCCGGTAATGCGCGATACCAGGGTAAAGCCGCTAACCGTGGCGGTGGAACGGAGCAGGCTCATTGCGGATGCGCGGGCTTATTTCGGCGCCATGCGGATCGCGCCGTCCAGGCGTATGGTTTCACCATTGAGCATGTCGTTGTGGATGATCTGCCTGACCAGCTTGGCGTAGTCTTCGGGCCGGCCCAGGCGGGACGGAAACGGTATGCTGGCGGCCAGGGAATCCTGGACCTCCTGCGGCATGCCGAACACCATGGGCGTGCCGAAAATGCCCGGGGCGATGGTCATGCAGCGTATGCCCAGTTTGGCCAGGTCGCGCGCCAGCGGCAGCGTCATGCCGGCGACCCCGGCCTTGGACGAGGCGTAGGCTGCCTGGCCGATCTGCCCGTCGAAGGCGGCGACCGAGGCCGTATTGATCAGTATCCCGCGCTCGCCCGTGGATTCCGGGGCGTTTTCGCTCATGGCGGCCGCGGCCAGGCGGCACATGTTGAAGGTGCCTATCAGATTGATGCCTATGACCTTCTGGAACAGTTCCAACGGGTGGGGGCCGTTCTTGCCGACGATGCGCGCGGCCGGCGCCACGCCGGCGCAGTTGACCAGGCCGAACAGGGCGCCGGCTTTCGCCGCCGCGGCCACGACGGCCTGTCCGTCGGCTTCCCGGGTGACGTCGCAATGCACGTAGGTCTGGCCCAGTTCGTCGGCCAGCTTGCGTCCCGCCTCGTCCTGCAGGTCGGCCAGGACGACCTTGGCGCCCTCGGCGACCAGCATGCGCGCGGTGCCCGCGCCCAGGCCGGAGGCGCCGCCGGTGACGATGAAGACTTTGTTGCGTATATCCATGCGTGATCTCAGTATGTTGCCCAAGGGGCCCCCGCGGCCCGGAAAGAGAAGGGGTCAGGCCGCCACGGACAGCGCCTGGAAGATGCGTTCCCTGATTTCGTCCACGGTGCCCAGGCCCGACAGCTGGCGGTACGCCGGCGCGTCGTCGGCCCCGGTGGCGGCCCAGCTGGAGTAGTAGTCGACCAGGGGGCGGGTCTGTTCGCGGTAGACGGCAAGCCTGTGCCTGACGGTTTCTTCGCGGTCGTCGTCGCGCTGCACCAGCGGTTCGCCGGTCACGTCGTCCTGCCCGGGCGTCTTGGGCGGATTGAACTTGACGTGGTACGAGCGCCCGCTTGCCGGGTGCACGCGGCGCCCGCTCATGCGCTCGATGATGTTTTCCTCGGGCACGGCGATCTCCAGCACGAAGTCCAGCGAGATGCGCGCGTCCTTCAGGGCGTCGGCCTGCGGGATCGTGCGCGGGAAGCCGTCGAACAGATAGCCTTGCGCGCAATCGGGCTGGGCCAGCCGGTCGCGCACCAGGCCGATGATGATGTCGTCCGAAACCAGACCGCCCGAGTCCATGATTTTCTTCGCTTCCAGGCCCAGGGGGGTTTGCGCCTTGACCGCCGCGCGCAGCATGTCGCCGGTAGAGATTTGCGGTATGCCGAAATGCTTGGTGATGAAGGCCGCCTGGGTGCCTTTGCCCGCGCCCGGCGGGCCTAGCAAGATGAGTCGCATAAATTCCTCCTGGGATGCTTTTTTCTGACTTTTTCCGATTATGCCGCAACGCAGCAATTCATGCACGGGCCACCGGCCCTGCGCGTAGGAGATGTCGTTTTATAACCTGTTGGCGAACAATTCACGCACGCGGGCCAGATCGGCCTGGGTGTCCACGCCCGTGGCGGGGGGTGAATCGGCGACGCGGACCATTATGACATAGCCGTTTTCCAGGGCCCGCAGCTGTTCCAGGGACTCGAACGATTCCAGCACGCCCGTGGGCAGGGCCGGGAACCGTTTCAGAAAGCTGGTGCGGTAAGCGTAAAGCCCCATGTGGTGCAGGGCCGGCAGGCCAGTGGCCAGAAGCCGCCGGCCGTCGGCCAGGGCGTTGCGCGCCCAGGGTATCGGCGCGCGGGAAAAATACAGCGCCCGCCCCAGGCTGTCGCAGACGACCTTGACGGCGTTCGGGTCGAACAAGGTGTCGGCATCGGCGATGGGTATGGCGCAGGTGGCGATGGCCGCCGCGGGGCTGCTCGAGAGCAGCTCGGCCACGCCGTCGATCTGGGCGGGGTCGATCAAGGGTTCGTCGCCCTGGACGTTGACGACGATGGCCTCGTCGTCCAGCCCGAGCGCCTCGGCCGCCTCGGCCAGCCTGTCGGTGCCGGTAGGGTGGTCGCCGCGGGTCAGCAAGGCTTCGAACCCGTGCTGCTCGACGGCGGCCTGGATGGCCGGGTCGTCGGTGGCCACCACCACGCGCCCGGCGTGCGATCGCGCGGCCTGTTCCGCCGTGCGCACGACCATGGGCTTGCCGGCGATGTCCAGCAAAGGCTTGCCGGGCAGGCGCGTGGAAGCGGCCCGGGCGGGAATGATGGCAATGAAGTTCACGCTGCGGCGCCGTCCTGGCCGGCGGGTTCCTGGCCAAGCTCGCGGGCTTCCTGTTCCAGCATGACGGGGATGCCGTCGCGAATGGGGAAGGCCAGCTTGTCGGCGGCGCAGACCAGTTCCTGCTTTTCCCTGTCCAGGCGCAGACGGCCCTTGCACAAGGGGCAAACCAGAATTTCAAGCAAGCGGGATTCCATGCGCGGCTCCGGAAAGTGGGTGAGGCGGTTGACGCAAGTGTAATGCGCTACGTGGTTTTTTTCCCGACGATGGCGCGCAGTCGCAGCGCCAGATCGTCCAGCCAGCGTCCGTCGGAAAACCGCGCGGCGACGTGAACGGCCCACAGGCGCGCGTCGTTCGAGCCCGCGCATTTTACGGCATCCTTGGCGGTGATCAGAATGGGGGAGCTCCCGAACGCGTCGAACGTCGATGCCTCGAACGCGGCGTGATCGGGCAGGGCGACGGTTTGCCCCAGCGTCAGCCCGCAGGCTTGCAGCATGCGGAAGAACCGGCCCGGCTGGCCGATTCCCGCCAGCGCATCGACAGGTCGCCGCCCGTATTGCGTCCGCCAGTCGTCCCATGCCAGTGTGCGCTGCGACGCCAGGTGCCGGACTTCCCGGGGGCGCAGGCGCATGCCGATCCGGCGGGCGTCGTCGCGCGCGGGGCCGTCGTCGGTCTGGTCCGCTTCCAGGTTGGTGACGATGTAGTCGGCCTGCGACAGCTTGGCCGCCGGCTCGCGCAGCGGCCCGGCGGGCAGCAGGCGCCCATTGCCCGTGCCGCGCGCATCCTGCACGACGATTTCGATGTCGCGTCCCAGCGCCAGGTGCTGCAGGCCGTCGTCGGCGATGATCACATCGACCTCGGGGTGCGCGCGCTCCAACGCGCGCAATGCCAGCGCGCGCCGGCGATGCACCGCGATCGGGGCGTCCGTTTCCGCGGCGATCAGGGCCGGCTCGTCGCCGAATTCTCCCGGGGCAAGCCGCGGGCCCCGGCCCACGCGGGGTCCGCCGCCGGCGGCCGAGCCGTATCCCCGGCTGATCACGCCCGGTGTCCAGCCCCGCGCCCGCAGGCCTTGCGCCAGCGCGATGACGACGGGCGTCTTGCCGGTGCCGCCCACATAGATATTGCCCACGACCACCACCGGGCGCCGGCTTTGCGCCTGGGCGCCGGGCCGGGCGAAGCGGCGCTTCTTGCGCGCCACGGCCATGCCCGTCAGCCACGACAGCGGCAGCAGGACGGCGCTGGCCAGCCCTTTGCGCCGCCAGATGCGGTGGGCCAGCCCGGCAAGGGACGAAGAGGCTTTCAAGGCGGGCTCTGGGTGGCGAAGTTGACCCGGTCCAGGCCCGCCTGGCGCGCCGCCAGCATGGCGCGCACCACGGCTTCATGCGTGGATTGGGCGTCGGCGTTGATGGTCAGCGCGTCCAGGTGCGTTGCGCCGGCCGCGGCGCGCAGTGCCTGCGCCAGGGCCTCGACGCTGTTGCCCGACAGGTATTGCCCGTTGAGCGCGTACACGCCGGTCTGGCTGATCGCCAGTTCCAGGGCCTTGGACTGGGGCGCATTGGCGCGCGCCTGCGGAAGCTGGACCTTGATCTGGCTGAAGCGGGTGAACGACGTGGTGGCGGCCAGGAAGATCAGGATCACCAGCAAGACGTCGATCAGCGGAATCAGGTTGATTTCGGGTTCGTCCTGGGTGCGGTGCCGGCGGAAATTCATGGGAGCGGCTTGCGGTTGATGTAGCGGTTCAGGGCGTTGGCCTCGCGCTCCATGCGGTGCACGAAGTATTCGGCTTTCGAGCGGAAGTACCGGTGGAAGATCAGGGCGGGAATCGCGATGATGATGCCGAACCCGGTGTTGTACAGTGCGATCGAGATGCCGCGCGCCAATTGCGTGGGATCGCCTCCGGCGGGCGCGTACGATGCGAAGATCTCTATCATGCCTACCACCGTTCCGAACAGGCCCATCAGCGGCGCCACCACGGCGATGGTCGCCAGCGCCGGCAGGTATCGGTTAAGGCGCAGCGCGACGTCCTTGCCCGTGTCCTCGATCGCCGCCACGCGAAACGCATTGCTTTCCTGTTTGTTGAGCAGGACTTCGGCCAGCACCCGCCCCAGGGGCGAACTGGCGGCCAGCCGGCCCAGTGTTTCCGGGGTGTCGCTGCCATTCTTGACCAGTTCCACGACCTGGGCGGGCAGGCGCGGGGGAAGAACCAGTTTTTTGCGCAGGGACAGGAACCGTTCGATGATCACGGCCAGGCCCAGCACCGAAGTGGCCAGCAGCAGCCATATCGGCCATCCCGCCGCGTGAATGATCTGTAGCAATGTCGACTCCCGTGGGTAAAGTGGAACAATGGATTGCAACGTATTTTAAGGGTTTAAGGGCCGGCGGCCTGAATCCGTGGTAAATAAAGGAACCCCATGGCCGAAAGCTGGATCCATGCCTGGTCCGCCTTTGCTTGCGGCGGCCCGCGCCCCGGAAAGCGCATTATTGCTTCAAATCGCAAGCAAAAGTGGCGTCAATCCTGGGCTTTGGAAGGGTATCCACAGAATCTGTGGATAATTCTGTGTGTAAGTCGCCCGTCAAGCACTATTCAATGGGCCTGGCGGTCGAATGGATAATTTGAATCCAATGGTCATATTTTTAATTTAATCATATTTATCAAATAGATATAAACACAAATTAAAGTCGGAATGCATCATGCGGGTCGATTGGGTTGATATTCCAGCGATTTGACAGGCCGGCTTTTTCTGTGGAAAGAGTTCCGCTCCATCGGGCGGATTCCAGACATTTAAGGTGGACAATGCACAGCGATGACGCCATTTTGACGGTAACCCAGCTCAATCATCGGGTCGGGCAGTTGCTCGAGGGCGAGTTCTCGCGTATCTGGGTCGGGGGCGAGATCTCGAACTTCACGCGGGCGGCGTCCGGTCATTGGTACTTCACGATCAAGGACGACCGCGCCGCCGTGCGCGCCGTGATGTTCCGTGGGCGCGCGGCGGGCGTGGGCTTCGTTCCCAAGGCGGGGGAACAATTCGAGTTTCGCGGCAACGTCACCTTGTACGAGCCGCGCGGCGATTATCAACTGCAGGTGGACATGCTGCGCCGCGCCGGACAGGGCGACCTGCACCAGGCGTTCCTGCTGCTCAAGGCCAAGTTGGAGCAAGAGGGGTTGTTCGATGCGCAGCGCAAGCGGCCCATTCCCGCGCAGCCGCGCGCGGTCGGGGTGGTCACGTCGCTGGCCGCGGCCGCATTGCGCGACGTGCTGTCGGTGATGGCGCGCCGCGCCGCGCATGTGCCGGTCATCGTGTACCCGGCGCCGGTGCAGGGGGCGGACGCGCCGGCGCGGCTTGTGCAGGCGGTGCGGGCCGCCGTGGCGCGCGGCGAAGTCGATGTATTGCTGGTGGTGCGCGGCGGCGGCAGCCTGGAAGACTTGTGGAGCTTCAACGACGAAACCCTGGCGCGGGTCCTGGCGGATTGCCCGATCCCCGTCATCAGCGGCGTGGGCCATGAAACCGACTTTACGATCGCCGATTTCGTGGCCGACCTGCGCGCGCCCACGCCAACGGCGGCGGCGGAATTGTCGTGCCTGTCGCGCCAGGACTGCATGGCCCGGCTGCGCCAGGCGGGCGCCGAGCTCGCGCTGCGCCAGCGTCGGCGAATCGAGATGTCCGCGCTGCGCCTGGACCGGACCGTGGCCATGCTGGTTTCCCCCGCGCAGCGGGTGCGCCGGCAACAGGAACGCCTGGAAGCGACCGGCCAGCGCCTGGCGCGCGCCATGGCGGTGCTGTGCCGGCACCAGAAGGCCCGGCTTGATCATGCCGGCATCCGTCTTGCCCGCGGCGCGCCCGATACCCTGCGGTCGCGCCAAAGCCTGGAACGCTGCATCGCCCGCCTGGCCGGCGCCGCGCCGCGCATGCTCGGAGAACGGCGCGCGGCGCTCGCCGGCAGCGTGCAGACCTTGCAGGCGCTCGATCCCGGCCGGGTGCTGGCGCGCGGTTATGCCCTGGTCCGGGACGAGCGGGGAAGGCTGGTGAAAAATGCGCTAGACTTGAAAGCCGGTGAACGGCTCGGCGTCGAATTCGGGCAGGGCACCGCCGACGTTTCGGTTCTGCGGGTGCCGGGTTCGTCGTAGCGCGATAGATACATATAGTCCCAGTTTTTCGCACACCAGCCTATACAATGGATGTGTCTCTTGGCTTTTTTGAAGGAAATTGAAATGGCATTTACGCTTCCCCCCCTGCCTTACGACCTGGACGCCCTGGCTCCTCATATTTCGAAGGAAACGCTGGAGTTCCACTACGGCAAGCACCACCAGGCTTACGTGACCAACCTGAACAATCTGGTCCCCGGCACCGAATTCGAATCGTCCTCGCTCGAGGAAATCATCAAGAAAGCCTCGGGCGGCGTATTCAACAACGCGGCCCAGGTCTGGAATCACACCTTCTACTGGAACAGCCTGTCGCCCAAAGGCGGCGGCGAGCCCACCGGCGCCTTGCTGACCGCGATCAACGCCAAATGGTCCAGCGTCGCCGCGTTCAAGGAAGCGTTTACCAAATCCGCCGCCGGCAATTTCGGCTCGGGCTGGACCTGGCTGGTCAAGAAGCCCGACGGTTCGCTCGATATCGTCAACACCAGCAATGCGGCCACGCCTCTCACCGGCTCGGACGTGCCCCTGCTGACCTGTGACGTGTGGGAACACGCCTACTACATCGACTACCGCAACGCCCGTCCCAAGTACCTGGAACATTTCTGGAATCTCGTCAACTGGGGTTTCGCCGCCAAGAACCTGGGCTGACGCACCGCTTTTGCGCCGTGTACGCACCCCCGCATGCCCCGCGCATCGCGGGGGTGTTTTTTCTTCTTTCCGATCCGCCGGATTACGACTTTCATGACTACCCAAGCCTTCATCTGTGATGCCATTCGCACTCCTTTCGGCCGCTACGGCGGCGCCCTGGCCCAGGTGCGCGCCGACGACCTGGCCGCCGCGCCCATCAAGGCCCTGATGCAGCGCAATCCCGATGTGGACTGGGCCCGGCTCGACGACGTCTTGCTGGGGTGTGCGAACCAGGCCGGAGAGGACAACCGCAATGTGGCGCGAATGGCTCTGCTGCTGGCGGGCCTGCCCGCGACGATTCCGGGCGCCACGGTCAACCGCCTGTGCGGATCCAGCCTGGATGCCCTGGGGTCCGCGGCCCGGGCCATACGCTCGGGCGACGTGCGGTTCGTGCTGGCCGGCGGGGTCGAAAGCATGAGCCGCGCGCCCTTCGTCATGGGCAAGGCCGAAACCGCGTTTTCGCGCAGCGCCGCCGTATTCGACACCACCATAGGCTGGCGTTTCGTCAACAAGCTGCTGAAAGCGCGATACGGCGTCGATTCCATGCCGGAAACGGCGGAAAACGTGGCCGATCAGTTCAAGGTGTCGCGCGCGGATCAGGACGCGTTCGCCCTGGCCAGCCAGATCAAGACCGCCGCCGCCCAGCAGGCGGGCATACTGGCCCAGGAAATCGCCCCGGTGGCCGTGCCGCAGCGCAAAGGCGACCCCCTGGTGGTCGATGCCGACGAACATCCCCGCCAGACCTCGCTCGAAGCCCTGGCCCGGCTCAAGCCCATTGTGCGGCCCGATGGCACGATCACGGCGGGCAACGCGTCGGGGGTCAACGACGGCGCCTGCGCATTGCTGGTGGCTTCCGAGTCGGCGGCGCGCGACCTGGGCCTGACCCCCAGGGCGCGGGTGGTGGCCATGGCCACGGCGGGCGTCGAGCCGCGCATCATGGGCATAGGCCCGGCCCCCGCGTCGCAAAAAGCGCTGGCGCTGGCCGGCCTGGAACTGAGGCAGATGGACGTGATCGAACTGAACGAGGCTTTCGCCGCGCAGGGCCTGGCGGTGCTGCGCCTGCTCGGCCTCGACGACGACGATCCGCGCGTCAACCCCCATGGCGGCGCCATTGCGCTGGGCCATCCCCTGGGCGCCAGCGGCGCGCGCCTGGCCATTGCCGCGGTCAATCAACTGCACAGGACGGGCGGGCGCTATGCGCTATGCACCATGTGCATAGGGGTGGGCCAGGGCATAGCGGTCGTGCTGGAACGCGTCTAGGGCGTATGGGGCCGGGGCAGGCCGCCCACGGAAACGCCGGCGGCGATGCCGGCTTGCGCGAACCAGCCTTGCGGCATTTCCAGCGCATACAGAATGGGCCCCGGAGGGCAGTGCACGGCTTCGCTGTATGACTGCATGTCGTCTATCGACAGGATCGCGCCGCCGGCCGTGATGAAGGCGATCGACAGGGGCAGCGGCGTGTCTTTCATCCAGAAGCATTGCGGCGCCGGCCGCGGGAACACGAACAGCATGCCGTGGTCCGGGGGCAGCGAGGTGCGCCCCATCAGGCCGTGCTTCATGGCGGGTTCGGTGGCGGCCACTTCGGCGTCGACCCGATGCTGGCCCACGGTCAGCGCGATGACGGGCAGCGGGGCGGCTTGTGCGTTGCCCAGGCGCGGAATTACACTGGACACGAGCAGCGCGAGGCATAAAAAAACAGGGCATGCATGCCCTGTCAGCCGGTTGTTTCTGGCCATTGTCTTGCAGGCGGTGATTCAGGCAGCCGTTATGTTCAGCGCTTGTTTGCCTTTCGGGCCTTGGGCGATTTCGAACGCGACCTTCTGGCCTTCCTTGAGCGTTTTGAAACCGTTCATCTGTATGGAGGAAAAGTGGGCGAAAAGATCTTCGCCACCGTTATCGGGGGTGATAAAGCCGAAGCCTTTAGCATCATTGAACCATTTAACGGTTCCCGTCAGCTTTTGAGTATCACCGGAAGTGGCGGGTGCGGTTGAATCTGACATGCGGACTGCCTCTCGACTATAGTGTTGCGTTGAAACCTGGACTACCAGCCTATGTATTCTGGCAATGCTGACAACTATGTGAAAACATTCAGAATAAAGTGATGATGCTTACTTTATACCTGCGTCGTCAACTATGGAAAGCACTTATATTGATGCAAAATTTCAGTTTTTTTTCAATGATTTGACGTTATGGCCACCCAAATCGACAGTCAGCGCGGCGTTCTGGCCGAAAAGCAGGCCGAAAAACTGGCTCCTCCCCCCATGTACCAGGTCGTCCTGCTCAACGACGACTATACCCCCATGGAATTCGTGGTGGGGGTCCTGCAGCGGATTTTCGGCAAGAACCAGGACGAGGCGGCGCGCATCATGCTCAAGGTGCATCACGAAGGGCGGGGAGTCTGCGGCGTGTATCCCCGCGACATCGCCGCGACCCGGGTCGAGATGGTCCGGCGCCTGGCCCAGGAACGCCAGCATCCCTTGCAGTGCATAATGGAACCGGCGCCGTCCGAATGATTCCCCCCGGGCCGTTTGCGCGCGCCGCGCGGGCCCATGCAGGCGCGGCGTTCTACAGGTATAGTTAGGTATCGGCTATCCGGTGCGCGCGGTCGGCGCGGGCGTCGTTTTGATGCAGCCCGGTCACACTCGGCATGTTTGGGCTTGAAACGTCGATACGCGCCGCCAAATTAGTCATAGAATAGGATGTACCGATTCATGGATGCACTGATTCATCGAATTGTTCGCCCGCTTCGATATGCAATGGAGGAAGCGTGATTTCCGAAGAACTTGAAGTCAGCCTGCACATGGCCTTCGTCGAAGCCCGTACTGCCAGGCATGAATTTATTACCGTAGAGCACCTGCTGCTTTCGTTGCTGGACAACGTCGCGGCAATCGAGGTGCTGCGCGCGTGCTCGGCCAACCTCGAGGCGCTGCGTCACGATCTGCGCAAGTTCATCAACGAGAACACCCCGGTCTTTCCTGGCGACGGCGAAGTCGACACGCAGCCCACGCTGGGCTTTCAGCGCGTCATCCAGCGCGCCATCATGCATGTCTCGTCGGGCAATTCCAACAAGAAAAGCGTCACCGGTGCCAATGTCCTGGTGGCCATGTACGGCGAAAAAGATTCCCACGCCGTGTATTACCTTCTTCAGCAGGGCGTGACCCGCCTCGACGTCGTCAACTTCCTGTCGCACGGCATCACCAAGGCGGCCGAGGAATCCTCCCCCGAACCCGCCAAGCAGCCGGGCGCCGAACCCGAACACAAGTCCGAACAGCACAAGTCGCCGCTGGAACTCTACGCGGTCGACCTCAACCTCGAAGCGCGCGAAGGGCGCATCGACCCTCTTATCGGGCGCGAGCACGAAGTCGAGCGCGTCATCCAGGTACTGTGCCGGCGGCGCAAGAACAACCCCCTGCTGGTCGGCGAGGCCGGCGTGGGCAAGACGGCCATCGCGGAAGGCCTGGCCTGGCGCATCACGCGCAACGACGTTCCTTCCATCCTGGCCGATGCGCAGGTCTATGCCCTGGACATGGGCGCGCTGCTGGCCGGCACGAAATATCGCGGCGATTTCGAACAACGCCTCAAGGCGGTGCTGCGTTCGCTCAAGGACAACGCCAACGCCATACTGTTCATAGACGAAATCCACACCCTGATAGGCGCCGGGTCGGCCTCGGGCGGCACGCTCGACGCCTCGAACCTGCTCAAGCCGGCGCTGTCCTCGGGGCAGATCAAGTGCCTGGGCGCGACCACGTACAACGAATACCGGGGCATCTTCGAAAAAGACCATGCCTTGTCGCGGCGCTTCCAGAAGATCGACGTGGTCGAACCCACCGTCGAACAGACCATCAAGATCCTGCGCGGGCTCAAGCGCTACTTCGAAGCCCACCACGGCGTGCGTTATTCGTCGGCCGCGCTGACGGCGGCGGCCGAATTGTCGGCGCGCCACATCAACGACCGCTTCCTGCCGGACAAGGCCATAGACGTCATAGACGAGGCCGGCGCGGCCCAGCGCCTGCTGCCGCGCTCGCGGCAGAAAAAACTCATCGGCAAGGCCGAGGTCGAGGCCACCGTGGCCAAGATCGCGCGCATTCCGCCTCAAAACGTCTCGAACGACGACCGCAACAAACTGGCCACCCTGGAACGCGATCTCAAGACCGTGGTCTTCGGCCAGGATACCGCCATCGAAGCCCTGGCCGGCGCCATCAAGATGGCGCGCTCGGGCCTGGGGCGCCCCGACAAGCCCATCGGCGCTTTCCTGTTTTCCGGCCCCACCGGGGTCGGCAAGACCGAGGTCGCGCGCCAGCTGGCATTCATCATGGGCGTCGAACTGCTGCGTTTCGACATGTCCGAATACATGGAACGCCATGCCGTGTCGCGCCTCATCGGCGCGCCTCCGGGGTATGTCGGCTTCGACCAGGGCGGCCTGCTCACCGAGGCCATCAGCAAGCAGCCGCATTGCGTGCTGCTGCTCGACGAAATCGAAAAAGCGCATCCCGACGTCTACAACATCCTGCTGCAGGTCATGGATCACGGCGTCCTGACGGACAACAACGGGCGCAAGGCCGATTTCCGCAACGTCATCATCGTCATGACCACCAACGCGGGCGCCGAATCCCTGAACCGCAATACCATCGGATTCGCCACCTCCAGCACCAAGGGCGACGAACTGGTCGACATCAAGCGCATGTTCACGCCCGAATTCCGCAACCGTCTCGACGCCATCATCAGCTTCGCCTCGCTGTCGCGCGAAATCATCCTGCGCGTGGTCGACAAGTTCCTGATGCAACTGGAAGACCAGCTTCACGAAAAGCACGTCGAAGTCGCCTTTTCGCAGGCCCTGCGCGAATACCTCGCCAGGAAAGGCTTCGACCCGGCCATGGGCGCGCGGCCCATGCAGCGCCTCATACAGGACGCGATACGCCGGGCCCTGGCCGACGAACTGCTGTTCGGACGCCTGGCCGACGGCGGGCATGTGGAAGTCGACCTGGACGCTCAGGACAATGTCGTGCTGTCGTTTTCCGAAGCCGACGAGCCCGGATCGAAACATCGTCCTCCCGTAGATTCGGAAGCCGAGCTTGTCGACTGATGCACAGGGACCGGTAATCGCTTGTCCGCACTGTGCCGAGCTGCACCAGCGGATTCCTCTGCCGCATCAAGGGGCCGCCCGCTGCGTGCGCTGCGACACGGTGCTGTATCGCCACGACAACACGTCCATCGCCGGATGGATCGCCCTGACGCTGACGGCGCTGATCATCTTCGCCATCGCCAATTATTTCCCCATTGTCTCGCTGCGGCTGATGTCCATGACGGCCAATGCGTCGTTGCCGCAGGCGCTGGCCCTGACCTGGCAGCAGGGGTACCAGGGCGTGGCCATCATGACCGGACTGTTCGGGTTTTGCGTGCCGCTGGCCCAATTGCTGTTCCTGCTTTGGGCCTTGCTGGCGATCGCCTCGGGCAGGCTGCCCGGCGATTTCCATCTTGGCATGCGCGTGCTGCGCGGCCTGGCTCCGTGGAGCATGGTGCCGGTCCTGATGCTGGGAATCCTGGTGGCCATCGTGAAGATTTCCGATTTCGCGGTGCTTGGCGTCGGCCCGGGGCTTTGGGGGGTTGCCGCGTTGACGATACTGATTACGGCGCTTAGCCGGGTGTCGGCGCCGCGTTTGTGGCGTTTCGCCGAAGACGCGGGCCTGGTGCCCGTCTCCGGGGCCGGCCTGGACATGGCGCGTCCCATCGCCGACTGCCATGCCTGCGGCTACGTCCAGAATCTGGATTGCCCCGGACACGACCAGTCGTGCCGGCGCTGTGGCGCCAGGGTGCATTGGCGCAAGCCCGATTCGCCGATGCGCACCTGGGCCCTGGTGCTGGCCGCCTGTATTCTGTATATTCCCGCCAATGTTTTGCCGGTCATGCAGTTTCGCACTCCGGTCGGGGTCTCGGAACACACCATCCTGGGCGGGGTCATCGAGCTCTGGAGCCTGGGCTCGTGGGACCTGGCCGTGATCGTGTTCACGGCCAGCATCGTGGTGCCCATGACCAAGCTGCTGGTGCTGATCGCGTTGTTGTGCCGCCGTCATTGGGCCGGCGACAAAATACAGCGTCAGCGCACGCGGCTGTACGAATTGGTGGAATTCATCGGACAATGGTCTATGCTTGACGTGTTCGTCATCGTTCTGCTCTCGGCGATGGCCGATTTCCCGGGGTTCTCGCAGATCACGGCGGGGCCGGGCGCGGGCAATTTCGGCCTGGTGGTGGTCTTGACCATGTTCGCCGCGTTCAGCTTCGATCCCCGTCACGGCTGGGACGCGCGGGCGTCGGATGACGCCCGCCCGCAGGCGCCCGCGGCGCCCGGCCCGGCGGCGCCATGGCGCGCCGGCCAGCCCAACCTGGAGCAGGCATGACCGAACCGGCCGCACCGCAAACCTCTTCCGACGCTGCGCCGGCCGTGCCGGCGCCTCGCGTCGTGACCCGGCGCCGGCGCAATATTTCGTGGATCTGGCTGGTGCCCCTGGTGGCCGCGCTGGTGGGCCTGTCGCTGGTCGCGAAAAAATGGATAAACACCGGCCCGACGGTCACCATCAGCTTCGAGTCGGCCGAAAGCCTGGAAGTCGGGCAGACCAAGATCCGGTACAAGAATGTGGTCGTCGGCGTCGTCAAGGACATTACCTTGTCCAAGGACCGGTCGCATGTTCTGGTCAAGGCCAGGCTCAACCGCGACAGCGCCGGCTTCATCGCCCGCAAGGGCACCCGGTTCTGGGTGGTGCGCCCCAGGCTGGGCCTAAGCGGCGTGTCCGGCCTGGGCACGCTGTTCTCGGGGGCCTATATCGGCGTGGATATCGCCAAGTCGCAGGAAACGGGCGCCGACAGCCGGTCCGTCTACACCTTCAAGGGGCTGGAAAAACCGCCGGAGATCACCAGCGACAAGCCCGGCACCCGCTATACCCTGACCGCATCCGACCTGGGCTCGCTCGAGCTCGGTTCGCCCGTCTATTACCGGCGCATCCAGGTCGGGCGCGTGATCGACTACGACCTGGCGCCCGACGGGAAAAAGGTCAATATCCAGATTTTCGTCGACTCGCCCAGCGACAAGTTCATCACGGCCAACACCCGGTTCTGGAACGTCAGCGGCATCAATATGTCGTTGAGCGCGGACGGTTTCTCGGTCAACACGGGGTCTCTCACATCCATTATCGCGGGGGGCATCGCCTTCGCCGCGCCCGAGCCGCAGCAGGGCATGGTCGTGCCCGTGGCCAAGCCCGCGGCGCCGGTCAAGGCCAATGCGGTCTTTCCGCTGAAAGCGACGCGCCAGGCGGCCATGGCCGATCCCGACGGCCCCGCCATCGAGATCAACATGGAATTCCAGCAGTCCGTGCGCGGCCTGAAGGTCGGAGCGCCGGTCGATTTCCACGGCCTGGAACTGGGGACGGTCGCCGATATCGATCTTGAATACGACGGCAAGGCCAAGCACTTCTATGTCCTGGTCAAGACCAAGATCTATCCCATGCGCTTCGGCATGGTCTACAGGAAAATGATGGCCAGCAACGCGCAGGGCGAGAATGCCGGGCACTTGCCGCTGGCGGCGCTGGTCAGGCATGGCCTGCGGGCCCAGATGCGTCCGGCGAACCTGTTGACCGGCCAGCAGTACATCGCGCTGGACTTCTTCCCCAAGGCCGCGCCGGCCCGGTTCGACGAAAACGCCGTGCCGCTCATGATTCCCACCGTCGCGGGTAATTTCGACCGCCTGCAGCAGCAGATCACCAGTATCGTGACCAAGCTCGATGCGATCCCGTACGCCGGCATCAGCCACGATCTGCAGGCCAGTCTGCAGGCCATGGCCAGGCTGCTCAACGGCGTGAACAAGGACTTGGGTCCCGACACCGCCGCCACGCTCAAGGCCGTGCGCCGATCGCTCGACGGGCTCGACAAACTGCTGGGTTCGGACTCGGCCAGCGGCGGCAACCTGTCGCAGACGCTGAACCAGCTCAGCCAGGCGGCGAAATCGCTGCGCGCGCTCACCGATTACCTGCAAGCCCATCCGTCGTCGCTCATACGCGGGCATCCGGCCGATGTGCTGCCCCCAAGCCATTGAAGGAAGCCTCTTGAGACTATCCGCCCTGATCCCCTGCCTGGCGCTGGCCGCCGTTCTCGCCGGATGCACCACGCCGGCACCAAGCCGCTATTACACGCTGGCGCCGGCGCCGGCGGCGACACCGTCGAAAAGCCTTCCCGCGGCCGGCGCCAAGTACGCCATCAGCGTGCGCCCGGTCAGCGTGCCCACCCAGGTGGACAGGCCCCAGATCGTCATCAGCCGGCGCGACAGCGATCAGGTCGTGCCTCTGAACGAATCGCTCTGGGCCTCGCCCCTGTCCGACGAGATCCGCCGCGCCTTGTCGGCCGGCCTGACGGCGCGGCTTGGCGTGCTCGACATCGAAGCCAGCAGCGCCCCCGACGCCTTGCCCGTGTGGAAAGTCTACGTCTCGGTCCGCCGTTTCGATTCCGTCTTCGATTCCCGAGCCATCCTGGACGCCACCTGGCGTCTGGCACCCATGCACCATGCGGGCAAGAGCCCGGGAATCTGCGCCGCCCGGATCGTGGTCCCGGTGGGCGAGGGCGTGCCCGCCCTGGTCGCCGGCCAGAGACAGGCCATCGATAGACTGGCGGCGCTCATCGCCGCCCAGTTGTCGGGCGACTCCCTCCAGTCCGCCAGCGCGTCTACGGTTACCCTCGAAGGCTGCACCTGATTTGTAGCGCCGCGTTTTTAGGGTTAACCTTAATTCAGAAAAAGTTGCAACCCGTTTAGTATTTGGGTTTACCGTCGGGCGGACGATCTTCGCCCGGCGCACGGGCGCGCGTTCGCCGGATGCGCGCCCGTGGCGACATACGCATGGCACGATAGGAATTCTTCATGGCAACCACCACTCTAGGCGTCAAGGTAGACGAGGCGCTGCGCGAACGGCTCAGGAACGCGGCGCAAAAACTGGGTTGCACGCCTCACTGGCTGCACAAGCAGGCGCTTTTCGCCTACATCGATTCCATAGAGCGCGGGCAGATTCCCGCCGAAATCACCCACCTGGGCAATCACGACGCGGACGAGGGCGAGGTCGCCGTTCCCCAGGAATCCCTGCCGCCGTTCTATGCGTTCGCCCAGGACGTGCAGCCGCAGTCCGTGTTGCGCGCCGCCATTACCAGCGCCTACAGGCGCCCGGAAACCGAATGCGTGCCGCTGCTGGTGGACCAGGCGCGCGCCACGCAGTCCAAGGACGCGCATGAGCTGGCCAGCCGCCTGGTCAACGCTTTGCGGGGCAAGCGCAAGGCCGGCGGGGTGGAAGGCCTGATCCAGGAATTTTCCCTGTCCAGCCAGGAAGGCGTGGCGCTGATGTGCCTGGCCGAAGCGCTGCTGCGGGTGCCCGATCGCGCCACGCGCGACGCCCTGATCCGCGACAAGATCAGCCACGGCGACTGGCGCTCGCATATGGGCGAATCGCCTTCGCTGTTCGTCAACGCCGCGACCTGGGGCCTGATGCTGACCGGCAAGCTGGTCACCGTCAACAGCGAACAGTCCCTGTCCAAGGCGCTGACGCGCCTTATCGGCAAAGGGGGCGAGCCGCTGATCCGCAAGGGTGTGAACATCGCCATGCGCATGATGGGCGAACAGTTCGTCGCCGGGCAGACTATTTCCGTGGCGCTGGCCAATAGCCGCCGGCTGGAAGAAAAAGGCTTCCGCTATTCCTACGACATGCTGGGCGAAGCGGCCACCACGGCCGACGACGCCACCCGCTACTATGCCTCGTACGAACAGGCCATACACGCCATAGGCAAGGCATCGCAGGGCCGCGGCATATACGAAGGCCCGGGCATATCGATCAAGCTCTCGGCCCTGCATCCGCGTTATTCGCGCGCCCAGCGCGACCGCATCATGGCGGAACTTCTGCCGCGCATGACGGCGCTGGCCAAGCTGGCCCGCCGGTACGACATAGGCCTGAACATCGACGCCGAAGAGGCCGATCGCCTGGAAATTTCGCTGGACCTGCTCGAAGCCCTGTGCTTCGACCCAGACCTCTCCGGATGGAACGGCATAGGCTTCGTGATCCAGGCCTACCAGAAGCGCGCCCCCTTCGTCATCGACTACGTCATGGACCTGGCCAAGCGCAGCCGGCATCGCCTGATGGTACGCCTGGTCAAAGGGGCGTACTGGGACACCGAAATCAAGGCGGCGCAAGAAGAAGGGTTGGAAGGCTATCCGGTCTACACGCGCAAGGTCTACACCGATGTGTCGTACCTGGCCTGCGCGCGCAAGCTGCTGTCCGGACCCGACGCCGTCTACCCCCAGTTCGCCACGCATAACGCGCATACCCTGGCGTCCATCTATTATCTGGCGGGGCAGAACTATTATCCGGGCCAGTACGAATTCCAGTGCCTGCACGGCATGGGCGAATCGCTGTACGAGCACATTACGGGGCCGGTGGCCCAGGGCAAGCTCAACCGCCCCTGCCGCATCTACGCCCCCGTGGGCACGCACGAGACCCTGCTGGCCTACCTGGTGCGGCGCCTGCTGGAAAACGGCGCCAACACGTCGTTCGTCAATCAGATCGGCGACGACGACATCCCGGTCGACACGCTGGTGGCCGACCCGGTGCGCGCCGCGCTGCGTATACATCCGCTGGGCGCCCCCCACGACAAGATTCCCCTGCCGCGCGATCTGTACGGCAAGGCCGGCGGGCGCCTGAATTCGGCCGGCCTGGATCTGACCAACGAGCAGCGCCTGGGTTCGCTGTCGGCCGCGCTGCTCAACAGCGTGGCCACGCCCCGGCGCGCGGCGGCCATGGTGGGCGGCGCCCAGCCCGAATGGGACGACGCGCGCGCGGCCCCCGTCACCAATCCGGCGGATCGCCGCGACATCGTCGGCCACGTCATCGAGGCGTCCCAGGCCGAAGTGGCCCAGGCCTTGTCCGAGGCGGTGCATGCCGCGCCCATCTGGCAATCGACGCCGGTACAGGAACGCGCCCAGTGCCTGGAGCGCGCGGCGCAGCTGCTGGAAGACGAAATGCAGCCGCTGCTTGGCCTGATCGTGCGAGAGGCCGGGAAATCGCTGCCCAACGCCATCGCCGAGGTGCGCGAGGCGGTGGATTTTCTGCGGTATTACGCGGGCCAGATCCAGCAATCGTTTTCCAACGATACGCATCGTCCGCTGGGGCCGGTGGTATGCATCAGCCCCTGGAACTTTCCCCTGGCGATCTTCACCGGGCAGGTGGCGGCGGCGCTTGCCGCGGGCAATCCCGTGCTGGCCAAGCCCGCCGAACAGACCAGCCTGATCGCCGCGGCCGGGGTCGACGTCCTGCGTCGCGCCGGCGTTCCCCCGGGGGCTGTGCAATTGCTGCCCGGGCGCGGCGAGACCGTGGGCGCGGCGCTGGTGTCCAGCCCGGCCGTGCGCGGGGTGATGTTCACCGGCTCGACCGAGGTGGCGCAGCTTATTTCCCGCACGCTGGCCGAACGCCTGGACGACGCCGGCCACCCCATACCCCTGATCGCCGAGACGGGCGGCCAGAACGCCATGGTGGTCGATTCCTCCGCGCTGGCCGAGCAGGTCGTCTACGACGTGCTGACCTCGGCGTTCGATTCCGCGGGCCAGCGCTGTTCGGCCCTGCGCATCCTGTGCGTGCAGCACGACTGCGCCGACCGCGTCCTGACCATGCTGCGCGGCGCGCTGCACGAGTTGCGCGTGGGCAATCCCGACATGCTCTCGACGGACGTGGGGCCGGTCATAGACGCGCAGGCGCAGACGGTCATCGAAAAACATATCCAGGACATGCGCGAAGCGGGCCACAAGATCGACCAGCTCGACCTGGACCCCATGTGCCAGCATGGCTCGTTCGTCGCGCCCACCCTGATCGAAATCGACGACGTCGCCGAGCTGAAACGCGAGGTGTTCGGCCCGGTGCTGCACGTGGTCCGCTACAAGCGCGACCGCCTGGATGCGCTGGTCGACGCCATCAACGGCAATGGCTACGGGCTGACGTTCGGCGTGCATACCCGCCTGGACGAAACGGTGGCGCGCGTCACCGATCGCATCCACGCGGGCAACGTATACGTCAATCGCAACATCGTCGGGGCGGTGGTGGGAGTCCAGCCCTTCGGCGGCGAAGGCCTGTCGGGCACCGGGCCGAAAGCGGGCGGGCCGTTGTATTTGCACAGGCTGTTGTCGCGCCGGCCCCAGGGGCTGCCCCAGTGGTACCCCGAGGCGGCGGGCCCGGACAGCGCCCTGACGCTGCCGGGGCCGACCGGCGAAAGCAATACCTATCGTCTCAAGCCGCGCGGCGTCGTGCTGTGCGTGGCGGCTTCCGAAAACGGCGCCCGGGTGCAGTTCCAGGCGTGCGCGGACACGGGCAATGCGGTGCTGATGGCCGACACCGAGGCAAGCCGCGCGTTTCTTGCCGCGTGCACGCCCGAACAGAAGAAGCGCATCGGGGTGCTGGACGGCGGCGCGATCGCCCAGGCCGATTTCCAGGCGGCGCTGTTCGAGGGCGACAGCGATGCCCTGCGCGAACTCAACCGCCAGGTTGCCGCCAGGCCGGGGCCCATCGTCTCGGTTCAGGGGTTGAGCGCCGACGACCTGGCTGCGGGCGTGGGCTATTCGCTTGAAGGCCTGCTGCGCGAGATGTCCATCAGCGTCAACACCGCGGCGGCCGGCGGCAACGCCAGCCTGATGATGGTGGGCTGACGGCGTCCGCGTCCGTCGGGCGCCGCCTGCAACCCGCCCGCGTTCAGGCCCGGCCGGTGCTGCCGAAGCCGCCCGCCCCGCGGGCGCTGTCGGCAAAGTCCGTCACCACGTCGAATTCGACCTGGGCGACGGGCACCACGACCAGTTGCGCCATTCTTTCCATGGGCTCCAGCGTGAAGCTGCCCTGGCCCCGGTTCCACACCGATACCATCAGCGGGCCCTGGTAGTCCGAATCGATCAGCCCCACCAGATTGCCAAGGACGATGCCGTGCTTGTGGCCCAGGCCCGAGCGCGGCAGGATCATGGCCGCGTAGGCGGGGTCGGCGATGTGTATCGATAGGCCCGTGGGCACCAGTTCGCTGGCGCCGGGCGCCAGCGTCAGGGCCGAATCGATGCAGGCGCGCAGGTCCAGCCCGGCCGAGCCGGCGGTGGCGTAGGCGGGCAGGCAGTCGGCCATGCGCGGATCGAGAATCTTCAGTGCGATTTTTTTCAATGTCATGCTCTGTCGGCGTCCCACGGTAGTCGCGAGGCAATGGTGTAGATCAGCCGGCGCGCGGCTTCGTCCTTGGGCAGGCGCGGCAGGGGATGCGTGCCGCCATCGTCGAACAGCACCAGTTGCGTTTCGTCCGCACCCATGGATTGCTGGGCGATGTTGCCCACCATCAGCGCCACGCCTTTGCGTGCGCGCTTGGCCTGGGCGTATTCGTCCAGGTTCTCGGTTTCGGCCGCGAACCCGACGCACCAGGGTCCGTCGGGCAGCCGGGCCACGTCGGCCAGAATGTCGGGGTTGGGCGCGAACTGCAGCGCCATGGGCGCGTCCCGGCCCGTTTTCTTGATTTTCTGCGGGCTGACATTGGCCACGTGCCAGTCCGCCACGGCGGCCACGGCGATGAATACGTCCGCGTCGCGGACTTCGTTCATGACCGCCGCGTGCATCTCGCGCGCGCTTTCGGCGTCGACGCGCCGCACGCCGTAGGGGGTGTCCAGCATGGTCGGTCCCGACACCAGGACGACCTGGGCGCCGGCCTGCTGCGCCGCCCGGGCAATGGCATAGCCGGTCTTGCCCGAGGAACGGTTGGTGATGATGCGCACCGGGTCTATGGCTTCCGAGGTCGGGCCGGCGGTGATCACGATGCGTCGTCCGGCCAGCGTCTTGGGCTGGAACGCGCCGATCAGTTCGCTCAGGAGCTCTTGCGGTTCCAGCATGCGGCCGTCGCCGACTTCGCCGCAGGCCTGGTCGCCGCTGCCGGGCCCCAGAACGATCACGCCGTCTTCGGCCAACTGCCGTATATTGCGCTGCGTGGCGGGATGCTGCCACATTTCTCGATTCATGGCCGGCGCCACCAGCAGCGGACAGGCGCCCCTGGCCACGCACAGGGTGGCCAGCAGGTCGTCGGCCAGGCCGTGCGCCAGCCGGGCGATGAAGTCGGTGCTGGCCGGCGCGACCAGAATGGCGTCGGCGCCGCGCGTCAGGTTGATGTGGGCCATGCTGTTGGGCACGCGCGCATCGAACGTGTCGGCGAACACGGGACGGCCCGACAGGGCCTGCATGGTGGTGGGTGTAATGAAGCGCGTGGCCGCTTCGGTCATGACCACGTCGACCGTGGCGCCCTGGTCCAGGGTGCGGCGCAGCAGCTCGGCGGTTTTGTAGCAGGCTATTCCGCCCGTCAGCCCTAGGACGATTCTCTTGTCCGCAAGTTCACGCATGATCTGGTTGCCTCTCATGAAGGGGGTGAAGAGCCGGTCTTGCCGCGTTCGCGCCGCATGCGAAGGATTTCATCCAGAATCAGCAGGGCGGCGCCGCATGTAATCGAGACATCGGCGATATTGAATGCGGGGAAGTACCAGTTATTCCAATAAAACAGCAAAAAATCGATGACGTGGCCGTGCTGCAGGCGATCGGTGACGTTGCCCACGGCACCGCCCAGTATGGCCATCATCGACGCGCAGAACAAGGTCTGCCCGGGGTTCTTGCGCAGCAGATGGATGATCAGGCCCGCCGCGCCCAGGGCGATCAGGGTGAACAGCCAGCGCTGCCAGCCGCCGTCTTCGGCCAGGAAACTGAACGCCGCGCCGGGGTTGTACAGCAATGTGATGTCGAAGACCGGCAGTACATGCAGGCGCTGGCCGTAGCGCAGGTGCGAATTGACGTATGCCTTGCTGAACTGGTCCAGGACCACGATGACCAGGGCGCCGGCCAGCCAGGCCCGGAACAGCAGGGCCCGCCGGCGCTGCGGCGCTGACGGCGGCGGGCGCGTGTCAGGCATGCTGGCGGGGTTCGCCGTCGCCGAAAAGATTGTCCACGCAGCGGCCGCATATTTCGGGATGGTCGGGATCGGCGCCGACGTCGGCGCGATGGTGCCAGCAGCGCTCGCACTTCTTCTGCGCGGTGGCTGCCACGTCTATGCGCAGCGGCCCCGGGGCTTCGTGCAGCGCGGCGCGCGAGACGATCAGCACGAAGCGCAGATCGTCGTCCAGGCTGGACAATATCTTGTAGTCCTCGCCCGCGGCGTATAGATCCAGCTCGGCGTCCAGCGAAGAACCGATATCGCCCGTGGCGCGGACTTCCTCGATCTTGCGCATGGCCTCGGCGCGAATGGCGCGCAGGCGCGTCCATTTTTCCTCCAGCAATGCCGCGTCGGCCTGGCTGGGCAGGGCGTGGAACAGTTCGGTGAAAATGCTGATCACGTCCTGGCCCGCGTGCAGGTCCGCCCAGGCTTCTTCGGCGGTGAAGGACAGGATGGGGGCCATGAGTTTGAGCAGCGTATGCGTGACGTGATGGAGCGCCGTTTGCGCCGAACGGCGCGCCACGCTGTCTTTGCCGGTGGTGTACAGCCTGTCCTTGAGCACGTCCAGGTAGAACGCGCCCAGATCTTCGGAACAGAAAATCTGCAGCCGCGACACGGCCGTGTGGAATTCATAGCGTTGATAGCTGTCCAGCACCTCGGCCTGCATGCGCGCGGCCAGGGCCAGGGCGTAGCGGTCGAGCTCGAACATCTTTTCCAGAGGCAGCGCGTCGTCCCTGGGGTTGAAGTCGAGCAGGTTGCCCAGCAGGAACTTGAGCGTGTTGCGGATGCGGCGGTAGCCTTCGACCACGCGCTTGAGGATTTCGTCGGAAATCGTCAGTTCGCCCGAATAATCGGTGGACGCGGTCCACAGCCGCAGGATCTCCGCCCCCAGGGTGTCCGAGACTTTTTGCGGGGCGATGACGTTGCCCACCGACTTGCTCATCTTGCGGCCCTTGCCGTCGACCACGAAGCCGTGGGTAAGCAAAGCCTTGTAGGGCGGCTGGCCGTACAGCATGCAACTGGTCAGCAGCGAGGAATGGAACCAGCCGCGGTGCTGGTCCGAGCCTTCCAGGTACAGGTCGGCGGGCCATTTCAGGTCGTCCGCGTGCGAGCCGCGCAGTTCGTGGCCGCGGCCTCCCAGCACCGTGGCGTGCGTGCTGCCCGAATCGAACCATACGTCCAGCGTGTCGCGGTTCTTCTCGTACAGGTCGGCCTCGTCGCCCAGCAATTCCCTGGGGTCCAGGGACTGCCAGGCCTCGATGCCCTGTCGCTCGACCCGCTGCGCGACCTGTTCCAGCAGTTCGACCGTGCGCGGGTGCAGGGCGCCGGTTTCCTTGTGCACGAAGAAGGCCATGGGCACCCCCCATTGCCGCTGGCGCGACAGGGTCCAGTCGGGGCGGTTGGCGATCATGGCGTGCAGGCGGGCGCGGCCCCAGGCCGGGAAGAATTCGGTGTCGTCTATGCCTTGCAGCGCGGTTTCGCGCAGCGGCCGGCCCGATTCGGGCGTCAGGTCCAGGCCCGCGAACCACTGGCTGGTGGCGCGGTAGATGATGGGCGTCTTGTGGCGCCAGCAGTGCATGTAGCTGTGCTTGTGCTGCTCGACCTTGAGCAGCGCGCCGGATTCCTGCAGCGCTTCGACGATTTTGGGGTTGGCCTTCCAGATCATCAGGCCGCCGAACAGGGGCAGGCCGGGGCTGTAGTGCCCGTCGCCCATGACGGGATTGACGATCTGCTCGTCTTTCAGGCCGTGCGCCTTGCACGAGATGAAGTCCTCGACGCCGTAGGCGGGCGACGAATGGACCACGCCGGTGCCGGCGTCCAGCGTGACGTAGTCGCCCAGGTACACGGGCGACAGGCGCCGGTAGCCGGGGTCCAGGTCGTACAGCGGGTGCCGGAATTCAAGGTTGGCCAGCGCCGAGCCTTTGGCCGTGGCGATGATTTCGCCTTCCAGGCCCCATTCCTTCAGGCACGGTTCGACCAGGTCTTTGGCCAGAAGAAGAATGCCGCCCGTGGCGCGCGGCTGGGCCAGCTTTACCAGGGAATAGTCTATGTCGGCGCCCACGTTCAGGGCCTGGTTGGCCGGCAGCGTCCAGGGCGTGGTCGTCCAGATGACCGCCGCGCCGTCCTCGACCTGGGGCAGGCCGAAGGCGTGGGCCAGTTTTTCCTTGTCGTCGAAGCGCAGGGCCACGTAGACGGCCGGATCGCTGCGGTCGGCATATTCGACCTCGGCCTCGGCCAGGGCCGAACCGCAGTCGAAGCACCAGTTCACGGGCTTGAGGCCGCGGTAGACGAAGCCCTTGTCCAGTATGGCCGCCAGCACGCGCAGCTCGTCGGCCTCGTTGCTGAAATTCATGGTCAGGTACGGGCGTTCCCAGTCGCCCAGCACGCCCAGGCGCTTGAAATCGCGGCGCTGGCGGTCGATCTGTTCCAGCGCGTAGGCGCGCGCCTTGGCCTGGACCTCGGCCACGGGAAGGTTCTTGCCGTATTTCTTTTCGATCTGGATCTCGATGGGCATCCCGTGGCAGTCCCAGCCCGGAACGTAGGGCGCATCGTAGCCCGCCATGGAACGGCTCTTGACGATGATGTCCTTGAGCACCTTGTTGACGGCATGGCCTATGTGGATGTCGCCGTTGGCGTACGGCGGGCCGTCGTGCAGCACGAATTTCGGCCGCCCTTTGCTGGCCGCGCGAATCGCGGCGTACACCTTTTTTTCTTCCCATTGGGCAATCCAGTCCGGCTCGCGTTTGGCCAGGTTGCCGCGCATGGGAAAAGGGGATTCGGGCAGGTTTAGAGTGTTTCTATAGTCCATGGAGTGCGAAATAGTCGCGAGCGCGGTGTGCGTCGTTGCCGATGGCGGCGATCATAGTGGGCAGGTCGGGGAATTTTTCTTCGTCCCGCAGATACTTCAGGAATTCGATACGTGTGAGTTTACCGTAAGCGTTGACATCACAGTCCAGCAGGTGCGCTTCCAGCATGACGCGCCCGGCCTGGGCCACGGTGGGACGCACCCCCAGGCTGGCGACGCCGTCGATGGGGCGTTCGGCCAGGCCGTGGGCGCGCACCACGTAGACGCCCGAGCGCGCCGCGCATTGCAGCGGCACGCGGATGTTCAGCGTGGGATAGCCCAGCGTTCGCCCCAGTTTCAGGCCATGCACCACGTGGCCGCTGATGCTGTAGGTGTGGCCCAGCAGGTGTTCGGCGCGCTCCAGGTTGCCCACGGCCAGGGCGGTGCGCACTTCCGAGCTGGATATGCGGTGGCCGTGCTCGTCGGCCACGTCGCCTATGGTCTCGACCTCGAAGCCGAACGCGCGGCCCGAACGGCGCAGCAGGTCGATGTCGCCGCTGCGCTGGTGGCCGTAGCGGAAGTCTTCGCCGACCAGCAGCCAGCGCGTGTTCAGACCCCGGACCAGGAACTTTTCGATGAAGTCGGTCGCCGACATGTCAGCCAGCCTGCGGTTGAACCGCGCCACCACGACCTGCTGGATGCGGTGCTGCGCCAGCGACCATATCTTGTCGCGCAGACTGCTGATCTGCGTGGGAATCAGTTCCGGGCGGCGGCCGCGCTGCGCGAAATAGGCCCGGGGGTGCGGTTCGAACGTCATGACGGTGGGCGCCAGGTCGCGCGCGACCGACTGCTGGTATACCCGCGCCAGGATGGCCTGGTGCCCGCGATGCACGCCGTCGAAGTTGCCGATGGTCACGGCGCTGGGGCGCCCGCTGTCGAATCGCGGCAGGGTACGGTAGATTCTTGAAGGAGATTTCACACCGAGAGTTTACAATTTTGTATTGTCTTGCTCTGGAATTATATTTTGACTGCTTCCGCTTCCTCTCCCTGCCGCCTGGTTGTCCTGATTTCCGGCCGGGGGTCCAACATGCGGGCCATCGCCGATACGATCCGCGAACTCGATCTGCCGGCCCGCGTATGCGCGGTCATCGCCAGCAGGGCCGACGCCCCGGGGCTGGCCTGGGCGCGCCAGCAGGGCATGGACGCCCGCGCGGTGCCGCATCGCGATTATGCTTCGCGCCAGGAATTCGACCAGGCCCTGGCGCGCGCCATAGACGAACACCAGCCCCATTATGTCCTGCTGGCGGGCTTCATGCGCGTGCTCACCCCCGAATTCGTCGCCCGCTACGACGGACGGCTGCTCAATATCCACCCGTCGCTGCTGCCGGCGTTCCCGGGGTTGCACACGCACCAGCAGGCCCTGGCCGCGGGCGTCCAGTGGCACGGCTGCACCATCCATTTCGTCACGCCGGTGCTGGATCAGGGACCGGTCGTGGCGCAGGCCGCCGTCCCGGTCCTGGCCGACGACACGCCCGACACCCTGGCCGACCGGGTTCTGAGCATCGAGCACACCCTGTATTGCCGCGTCGTGCGCTGGCTGGCCGAAGGCCGGGTGTCCCTGGACGCCATGCGCCGGGTGCGGGTGGCGGGCGTGGCGACGCGCTCGTTCGTCCTGGCGGCCGACGGGGTCGAAGTGTGCGCGCCGGAGGCGTCATGAGCACGCCCCGCAAGCCGGCCCCGCCGCGGGCGGCCGCCGCCCGCCCGTTCCCGATGACCGGCGCGCGCATAGATCAGGTGCAGAACGCCCTGGGGGAAATCCTGCAGTGGGCATACCCGGCCGATGCGGCCCTGTCGCACTGGCTGCGCGCGCATCCCAAGCTGGGCGTGCGCGACCGCGGCGAACTGGCCGATGCCATATTCGACGTATTGCGCCATCTGCGGCGTTATCGCCAGTTCGCCGAAAGCGGTGTCGGGCCGGCCAGCCGGCGCCTGGCGATTCTCGGCCTGGCGTCCGTGCTTAGCGGCGCGGCCTTGCGCGCCGGCCTGACCGAACACGAGCGGCAGTGGCTGGACCATATCGAAAAAATCGATCCGCGCGGCCTGCCTCGCGCGGTGCGGGCCTCTTTGCCCGACTGGCTGGATGCGCGCCTGGGGGCCCTGCCCGACGCCGATGCGCTGATCGAATCCCTGAACCGGCCCGCGCCCATGGATATCCGGGTCAATCCCCTGAAGGCCGAACGCGGCACCATGGTGGATCGCCTGCGCGGCGGGCCGGGGCTGCGGTTCGACCCCGCGCCCACGCCGTATTCGCCCTGGGGCATACGTCTGCAGGGGCGTCCGCCCGTCAATCGCTGGCCCATGTTCGAAAGCGGCGAGATCGAAGTGCAGGACGAGGGCAGCCAGATCCTGACGGCGCTGGTGGGGCCCCGGCGCGGGGAAATGGTCATCGATTTCTGCGCCGGCGCCGGCGGCAAGACCTTGCTGCTGGGCGCGCTGATGCGTTCCACGGGGCGCCTGTACGCGTTCGACGTGTCGGCGGCGCGCCTGGCCCGCGCCAAGCCCCGGTTCGCCCGCAGCGGCCTGTCCAATATCGTGCCGGTGGTCATAGATCCGGAGAACGACCAGCGCGTCAAGCGCCTGCGCGGCAAGGCGCACCGCGTGCTGGTCGACGCCCCGTGCAGCGGCCTGGGCACGCTGCGGCGCAATCCCGACCTGAAATGGCGCCAGCATCCCGATTCGCTGCTGCAGCTGTGCGCCACCCAGGCCGGCATCCTGCGCCAGGCCGCCCGCTGCGTCGCGCCCGGGGGGCGCCTGGTGTACGGCACATGCAGTGTCCTGCCCGAGGAAAACGAGCAGCAGGTGGAACAATTCCTGCTGGAAAATCAAGACTTTACCCTGGTCGACGCCAGCCGGATCGTGCTCGACCGTTGCGAAAACCTGACATTGCCGGGGCCGTACCTGGCCTTGAGGCCGGATCGCCACGGCACGGACGGGTTTTTCGGGGCTGTGCTGGAAAAGGCCAGGTAGGCGTCGCGCCGCGCCGGGAAAACGCCGGCCGGCCCGCTTTCTGGATACCCCTGAATCTGTTTTGCTGCATTGCAACAACACAAATGGGCCGGATACAGGGCCTGTCGGGCAGTCCGGTGCGGAATTCGGGCCGGACCGTCGCCGGCGCCGGCCGGGGCAGGCCCGGCGGCCGGACGCCATCCGGGGGGCGATTCGAGGGACGATTCGAGGAAGAAGAGGGTGCGTTTGTCGCTAAAACCCTTGCAACAGAAGTGATTACACCTTGATATTGCGCAAAAACTAATTGCAGGTTTTGCTGTCCCGCAGCCGACAACTGCGCTAAACTTGATTCAATCTTATTAGCGAGGTCTTGTACACAGGGTATGGACTATATACTTAAATTTCTTTCGGGCGGCCTGCTTCAGTGGTCCTGGTGGCAGGTTCTGCTGGTCACTCTGTTGCTGACGCACATCACCATCGTCGCGGTCACGGTCTTCCTGCATCGTAGCCAGGCGCACCGGGGTCTGGACCTGCATCCGGCGGTCATGCATTTCTTCCGGTTCTGGCTGTGGCTGACCACGGGCATGGTGACCAAGGAATGGGTAGCCATCCACCGCAAGCACCACGCCAAATGCGAACGCGAGGGCGACCCGCATTCGCCCGTGGTCTATGGCATAGGCAAGGTGTTCTTTCGCGGCGCCGAACTGTACCGCGAAGAGGCCGTCAATGCCGAAACCCTGAAGAAGTTCGGCCACGGCACCCCCGACGACTGGCTGGAACGCAACCTGTACGCCCGTCACAGCGTGCTGGGCGTGACCATCATGCTGGTCGCCGACCTGGCCTTGTTCGGGGTTCTGGGCCTGACCGTCTGGGCGGTGCAGATGGCCTGGATTCCCTTCTGGGCGGCCGGCGTGGTCAACGGCCTGGGCCACTTCTGGGGCTATCGCAACTATGCCTGCCCCGACGCCAGCACCAACGTGTTCCCCTGGGGCATCGTCATCGGCGGCGAAGAACTCCACAACAACCATCACGCCTTCGGCACGTCGGCCAAGTTCTCCACCAAGTGGTACGAATTCGACATCGGCTGGTGCTACATACGGATGCTCGGTTTCCTGAAGCTGGCCACGGTCAAGAAGGTTGCGCCCAAGCTGCGCCTGGAACCCGTGTCGCGCCAGCCCCAGGTCAGCCTGCGCACCCTGCAGGGGGTCATCACCCATCGCTACGAAATCCTGGCGCGCTACACCGACATGGTCAAGCGCTCCGTCAAGGACGAACTGGTGCGCCTGAAGCCGACGCGCCAGGAAAACAACGCCGACTGCAACTGGTCGATGCTGTGCCGGGCCAAGGAATGGCTCAACCATGGCGAAGAAGCGCTCGAACCCGCCCAGCGCGTCGAGCTGGACAATGCCCTGGCCAAGAACGAATCCCTGTCCACGCTGGTGCAGATGCGCCGCGAACTGGTCCGCCTGTGGGAAAGCTCCAGCGCCAGCAGTGAACAATTGCTCGTCGATCTGCAAGCCTGGTGCCAGCGCGCCCAGCAAAGCGGCATCGAAGGGCTGGAACAATTTGCCTACCGCTTGCGCCGCTATGCGGCATGATTGACCAGCTCAATCCACAACAACAGGCGGCAGTCACTCTTCCTTCCACACACGCGCTGGTGCTTGCCGGCGCGGGTAGCGGCAAAACCCGGGTCCTGACCACCCGCATGGCCTGGCTGATTCAAACCGGCCAGGCCAGTCCGTTTGCGCTTCTGGCGGTCACGTTCACCAACAAGTCCGCGCGCGAGATGCTGACCCGGCTCTCCAGCCTGCTGCCGATCAATACGCGCGGCATGTGGGTGGGCACGTTCCACGGCCTGTGCAACCGCCTGCTGCGGGCGCACCACCGCGACGCCGGACTGCCGCAGACGTTCCAGATACTGGATTCGGCCGACCAGCTTTCCCTGGTCAAGCGCCTGCTCAAGGGCGCGGGCATAGACGACGAGAAATTCCCGCCGCGCGACGTGCAGCGTTTCATCAACGGCGCCAAGGAACAGGGCGAACGGCCCGGCGATCTCGAGGCCTGGGACGCGCACCGCAAGCGCCTGATCGAAATCTACGTCCTGTACCAGCAGCAGTGCGAGCGCGAAGGCGTGGTCGACTTCGCCGAATTGTTGCTGCGGGCGTTCGAGCTGCTGCAGCGCAATGGGCCCATACGCGAACATTACCAGCGCCGTTTCCGGCACATTCTGGTCGACGAATTCCAGGACACCAATGCGCTGCAATACCGCTGGCTGCAATTGCTGGCCGGCGGCGGGGCCTCGATGTTCGCCGTGGGCGACGACGATCAGTCCATTTACGCGTTTCGTGGCGCCAACGTGGGCAATATGGCCGATTTCCAGCGCAACTACTCGCATGGCGCCGTTATCCGCCTGGAACAGAACTACCGTTCCTACGGGCATATCCTGGACACGGCCAATGCGCTGATCGCCCACAATTCGGCGCGGCTGGGCAAGAACCTGTGGACCGAGCAGGGCGAGGGCGAGCCGGTGCGCGTGTCCGAGCAGCCGTCCGATCTGCTGGAGGCCCAATGGGTCGTGGACGAGGTCAAGGCGCTGGTCGACGACGGCCGCCTGAGGCGCGAAATCGCCGTGCTGTATCGCAGCAACGCGCAGTCGCGGGTGCTGGAACACGCGCTGTTCTCGGCCAGGATTCCCTACAAGGTTTACGGCGGCCTGCGCTTTTTCGAGCGCCAGGAAGTCAAGCATGCGCTGGCGTATCTGCGCCTGATGGAAAATCCGCACGACGATACGTCGTGGCTGCGCGTGGTGAATTTTCCCGCGCGCGGCATCGGCGCGCGCACGCTGGAGCAGCTTGCCGATGCCGCGCGCCAGAACGGGTGCAGCCTGTTTCGCGCCGTGCCGTTCATGTCCGGCAAGGGCGGGGCGAACCTGGCGAAATTCGCCGGACTGATCGAACAGATGGCGCACGAGGCGCAAGTCCTTTCCCTGCCCGAACTGGTCGACCACGTGGTGTACCACAGCGGGCTGCTGGCGCACTACCAGGGCGAGCGCGACGGCGCCGACCGCATCGAGAACCTGCAGGAACTGGTCAATGCGGCGCAGGTATTCGTCGCCGACGAGAACTACGAAGACATGCCGGCGGGCCGCGTGGCCGCCGCCGGCCCGGGGCAATCCGATGCGGGGCAATCCGATCCCGCGGCGGAGCAGGCCATGTCGCCCCTGGCGGCGTTCCTGACCCACGCTTCGCTCGAGGCCGGCGAGAACCAGGCTCAGGCCGGGCAGGATGCGGTGCAGCTGATGACGGTGCATGCGGCCAAGGGGCTGGAATTCGACGCGGTCTTCATCACCGGCGTGGAAGATGGACTCTTCCCGCACGAGAACAGCGCCATGGAACCGGAGGGCCTGGAAGAAGAGCGCCGCCTGATGTACGTGGCGATCACGCGCGCGCGCGAACGCTTGTACCTGACGCTGGCCCAAAGCCGCATGCTGCATGGCCAGACGCGCTATGCCATGCGTTCGCGCTTTCTAGACGAGATCCCCCAGGAACACCTGAAGTGGCTGACGCCCAGGGAAGGCCGCAGCCTGTCCAGGGAAAACTGGAGCGGGGCGTATCGGCGCGGCGATGGCTATGCCCGTCCGTCGACGGGAACGATAGCCCCGATGGCGCCGCGCGGTCCGGCCTCCGGCGTGATCGTGGGCGAACAGCATTTCCGCATCGGCCAGGGCGTGCGGCACAAGAAGTTCGGCGAAGGCACCATCATCGGCCTGAGCGGCGCGGGGCAGGATGCCCAGGCGCAGATCCAGTTCCGGGAGGCCGGCCTGAAGACGCTGGCGCTGGGCGTGGCCAAGCTGGACATCGTCGCCGGGTAGCCCCCCGTCTTGTTCACTGCGGGCAGGCGCTGCATAATGGCCTTGACGGCCGATTCGAATCGGCGCAACACATGCGAGAAGCCATGCAACAAAACAACACGCCCGGCACCGCCTTCATCATAGGCCACATCAAGGTCAAAGATCCGGAAAAATGGGCCGAATACTGCCGCCGGGTCCCGGGCACGGTCGCCCCGTGGGGCGGCGAGGTCATCGTGCGCGGCACGCGCACCGGCGTTCTGGACGGGCGGCACGACTACACCGATACGGTGCTCATCCGCTTCCCCGATGCCCAATCCATAACGGGGTGGCACGAATCGCCCGCCTACCAGGAATTGATCAAGGTGCGCGAACTGGCCGCCGACGTGGTGGTCATCAGCTACCAGGGCTGAAAGGCGCCGCCTCGCCGGCCTGGTTTCCCAGCTGTTCCAGCTCCGCCTGCAGGGCCAGCCACTGGTCTTCCAGGGCCTGGACGCGTTTGGCGTTTTCGCCGTGCTCGCCCAGGACGTCCTGGCGCTCTTTGCGCCGGGCGTCCGAGTAGAAATCGGGGTCGGCGATAAGTCCGTCCAGCTCGGCCTGTCGTCGCTGCAGCTGTTCCATGCTGCGCTCGACCTGCTGTATTTTCTTGTCCAGGGGCTTGCGCAACAAGGCCAGGCGCTGGCGCGCCTGGGCCTGTTGACGGCGTTCGGCCTTGCGGTCGGGCTCGGCCGACGGCGCCTGCGCTCCGTCCTGCTGGCGCGCCCGGGCGCGGGCGTCGGCGGATCGCTGCGCCAGCCAGTCCCGGTAGTCGTCCAGGTCGCCGTCGAATTCCCGGACCTGCCCGTCGGCGACGATCCAGAAACTGTCGACCGTGGTGCGCAGCAGGTGCCGGTCGTGCGATACCAGCAGAACGCTGCCTTCGAATTCGGCCAGCGCCGTGGCCAGCGCTTCGCGCGTGTCCACGTCCAGGTGGTTGCTGGGTTCGTCCAGCAACAGCAGGTTGGGTTTCTGCCATACGATCAGCGACAGCGCCAGGCGCGCTTTTTCGCCGCCCGACATGGGAGCGACACGGCTGTTGACCGCGTCGCCGCCGAAACCGAACCCTCCCAGGTAATTGCGCAGCTCCTGCTCGCGCGCATCGGGCGCCAGGCGTGCCAGATGCTGCAGCGGCGTGCCGTCCGGGTCCAGCATGTCCAACTGGTGCTGGGCGAAATAGCCGATTTTCAGGCCTTTGGACGCCATGCGCCTGCCGGCCAGGGGGGCCTGTTCCCCGGCCAGCGTCTTGACCAGGGTGCTTTTCCCCGCGCCGTTGACGCCCAGGATGCCGATGCGGCCGCCCCCGCGCACCATCAGCGTGACGTCGCGCAGAATTTCCCTGTCGGTCGCGCCCGGGCCGTGGTAGCCGGCCGTGATCGCCTCCAGGGTCAGCAGCGGGTCGGGCATGCTGTCCGGGGCGGGAATGACGATGTCTATGCCGGCTTCGGCGCGCAACGGGGTCAGCGCCTGCATGCGCGCCAGCGCCTTGACGCGGCTTTGCGCCTGCTTGGCCTTGGTGGCCTTGGCCTTGAACCGGTCTATGAAGCTTTGCAGGTGCGCGGCCTCGCGGGTCTGGCGTTCCCAGGCCAGGTGGCTTTGGCGATTGCGTTCGGCGCGCTGCGTCAGGAAATCCTGGTAGCCGCCCCGGTAGCGGACGATCTTGGCATGATCGAAGTGCAGGATCGTCCTGGCCACGGTGTCCAGGAATTCCGTGTCGTGCGAAATCAGCAGCACCGTTCCCGGGTACGACGCCATCCAGCGCTCCAGCCAGATCATGGCGTCCAGGTCCAGGTGGTTCGTCGGCTCGTCCAGCAGCAGCAGTTCGGACGGGGCCATCAGCGCGCGCGCCAGCGCCAGGCGCATTTGCCATCCGCCCGAAAAGCTTCGTACCGGCTCCATCCACTGGTCCGGGGCGAAGCCCAGCCCCGCCAGCAATTGCTCGGCGCGCGACGGTGCGCTCCAGGCGTCGGCATCCTGCAGCTCGGCTTCCAGTTCGGCAATGCGCTGGCCCTGGTCGGGCAAGGTGTCGGCCCGCCTGGCCTGCAGGGCGCGCAGGTGCGTGTCGCCATCCATGACGAATTCGCGCGCCGGCCTGTCCAGGGCCGTGATTTCCTGATCCACGCCGGCGATGCGCCAGCCCGCCGGAATCGACAGCGTGCCCGCGTCGGCTTCCAGGCCGCCTTGCATCAGGGCGAACAGGCTGGATTTGCCCGCGCCGTTCTTGCCCACGATGCCGACCCGTTCGCCGGGGTTGATGACGAAGTCCGCGCCGTCGAGCAGAACCTTGGCGCCGCGGCGCAAGTCCAGATGGGTGGCGCGTATCACGTCGAGAGCTGTTCGCGCGTCAGCAGCAGTATCTGGTCTTCCGTGTTTTCCGTGCTGATCCAGATCGGATCCAGATGCGGGAACGCCGCCACGAAATGGTCGTATTCGTTGCCGATTTCCAGCACCAGTATGCCCTCGGGCGCCATGAAGTCGGGGGCGTCGCGCAGCAGGCGGCGTATCAGGTCCATGCCGTCCTCGCCGCCGGCCAGGGCCTCGGGCGGCTCGTGGCGGTATTCCGCCGGCAGCGTCTGCATGGATTCGGCGTTGACGTAGGGCGGATTGCAGACGATCAGCTTGTACTCGCAGTGCGGCAATTGTTCGAACAGGTCGCTGCGGTACGTGGTGATGCGCCCGTCCAGGCCGAATTGCTCTATGTTGATGTCGGCGATCTCGAGCGCCTGTTCCGACAGGTCCACGGCGTCGACCTGCGCGTTTTCATAGGCCAGGGCCGCCAGCACGGCCAGGCAGCCCGAGCCGGTGCACAGGTCCAGCACGAAATCGATCTCGTCGGGGTGGGTGATCCAGGGGGCCAGACCCTGGGCCAGGCATTCCGAAATCGGCGAACGCGGCACGATGACGCGCGAATCGACCGTGAAGCGATGCCCCTGCAGCCAGGCTTCGCCCGTCAGGTAGGCGGCGGGAAGGCGTTCGGTCTTGCGCCGCTCCACCAGCTTGAGGAACCGTTCGCGCTCTTCGGGCAGCACGCGGGCATCCAGGAAAGGCTCCAGCGTATCCAGGGGCAGATGCAGGGTGTGCAGCAGCAGGTACACCGCTTCGTCCCAGGCGTTGTCGCTGCCGTGGCCGAAAGCCAGTTTCGATGCGTTGAACTGGGTCACGGCGTAGCGCAGCAAGTCGCGCAGCGTTCCAAGTTCTTGTAGGGCGGAATCAAGCATGCATGGTCTCAGTCTGGCAAAAGGGTTTCCAGGATACGCCGGTAAATGTTTTTCAGCGGTTCCAGCGAATCCGTCGGAATATGTTCGTTGACCTGGTGGATGGTGGCGTTCAGCGGCCCCAGTTCGATCACTTGCCGGCATATTTTGGCCAGGAAGCGGCCGTCGGACGTGCCGCCGGTGGTCGATAGTTCCGGCGTGGCGCCGGTTTCGTCCAGGATGGCCTGCGTCACGGCCCGGCTCAGTTCGCCCCTGGGGGTCAGGAAGGGCTCCCCGCCCAGGGTCCAGGCCAGTTCGTAGTCCAGGCGGTGTTTTTGCAGCACGCCCTGAACGCGGGCCTTCAGGGATTCCGGGGTGCTGGCCGTGGCGAAGCGGAAGTTGAAATCGACGACCGCGGCGGCGGGGATGACGTTGGTCGCCCCCGTGCCGGCGTGCAGGTTCGATACCTGGAACGTGGTGGCCGGAAAGTATTCGTTGCCCTGGTCCCATTCGATGCCGGCCAGCTCGGCCAGGGCCGGCGCCAATTCGTGTATGGGATTGCGCGCCAGGTGCGGATAGGCGACGTGGCCTTGTATGCCCTTGACGGTCAGCCTGCCCGACAGCGAGCCGCGCCGGCCGTTCTTGATGGTGTCGCCCAGGGTGTCGACCGAGGTCGGCTCGCCCACGATGCAGTAGTCCGGCCGCACGCCGCGCGCCGCCAGGGTGTCGCATACCTTGACCGTGCCGTTGACGGACGGGCCTTCCTCGTCGGAAGTGATGAGCAGCCCTATGGACCCCTTGTGGCCGGGATGCGCCTCCACGAATTCGCGCACCGCGACCGTGAACGCGGCAATCGAGCTTTTCATGTCGGCCGCGCCGCGCCCGTACAACCGGCCGTCGCGTTCGGTCGGCATGAACGGATCGCTGTCCCATTGGTCCAGCGGTCCGGTCGGGACCACGTCGGTGTGGCCGGCGAAGACCAGCAGCGGCGCATCGCCGCCGCGCCGCGCCCACAGGTTCGTCACGTCTTCGAAGGCCAGGGTCTGGCAATCGAAACCCAGGGGCGTCAGGCGTGCGGCCAGCAGGTCCTGGCAGCCGCCGTCGGCCGGCGTAACGGACGGGCGGGCGATCAGGTCCCGGGCAAGCTGCAGTACGGCGGAATCGGGCATCAGGCTCTCAGCAGCTCGTTGACGCTGGTTTTGGCGCGGGTTTGCGCGTCCACGCGCTTGACGATGACGGCGCAGGCCAGGCTGTGCGTGCCGTCGGCCGAGGGCAGTGAACCGGGCACCACCACCGAGCCCGCCGGGATGCGGCCGTACGTGACCTGGCCGGTGGCCCGGTCGTAGATCTTGGTGCTTTGGGAAAGGAATACGCCCATGGCCAGCACCGAGTTCTCTTCGACGATGACGCCTTCGACCACTTCCGAGCGCGCGCCGATGAAGCAGTTGTCCTCGATGATGGTCGGGTTGGCCTGCAGGGGTTCCAGCACGCCTCCGATGCCCACGCCGCCCGACAGGTGGACGTGCTTGCCGATCTGCGCGCACGAGCCCACGGTGGCCCAGGTGTCGACCATGGTGCCTTCGTCCACGTAGGCGCCCACGTTCACGTACGACGGCATCAGCACCACGTTGCGGGCGATGAACGCCCCCTTGCGCGCGGTGGCGGGCGGCACGACGCGGAATCCCCCGGCGGCGAAGGCGGCGGCGTCGCAGTCGGCGAATTTCAGGGGAACCTTGTCGTAGTATTGCAGCGGCGCCTGGCCCATGACGGCGTTGTTTTCCAGGCGGAACGACAGCAGCACGGCTTTCTTGATCCATTGGTGCACGACCCATTCCGAGTCGATTTTCTCGGCCACGCGCAGGTGGCCGCTGTCCAGGCCCTGTATGGTCGTCTGGACCGCCTCGCGGATGTCGGCGCTTTCAGGGCCCGGGGTCACTTGCGCGCGATCTTCCCAGGCTTGATCTATGGTTTTCTGCAGGTCTGATGTCATGTGTCGATAGAATGGTCAGTGGGTTGGGTGGGAAAGGCCGGATCGGTCCGGCCCCGTGCTGTGCTTGAATCATGCATGGGCGCGGCGGGTCAGCCCGCGAAGCGCGCGATGCGCTGGGCGGCCTGCACGCACTGGTCCAGGGGCGCGACCAGCGCGATGCGCACGCGGTTCTGGCCGGGGTTCACGCCGTGCGCCGTACGCGCCAGGAAACTGCCGGGCAAGACCGTGACCCCCGTCGCGCCGTACAGGTCGCGCGCGAAATCGGTATCCGGGCCGGGCGTCCTGGCCCACAGGTAGAAAGAGGCCTGCGGCCATTGCGCATCCAGTGCGGGGGCCAGCAAGGGTACCACCGACGCGAATTTCTCGCGATACTGCCTGCGGTTTTCCTCGACGTGGTTTTCGTCGTTCCAGGCGGCGATGCTGGCTTGCGACACGACCGCGCTCATGGCGCTGCCGTGATATGTGCGGTAGAGCAGGAACTGGGCGATCAGCTCGGCGTCGCCCGCGATGAATCCAGAGCGCAGCCCGGGCGCGTTCGAGCGCTTGGACAGGCTGGAGAAGCACAGCAGGTTCCGGTAGTCGCCCCGTCCCAGCATGTTTGCCGCCTGCAGGCTGCCCAGGGGCTTGTTGGCCTCGTCGAAATAGATTTCCGAATAGCACTCGTCGGCGGCTATGACGAAACCGTAGCGGTCGGACAGGGCGAACAGCGTGCGCCATTCTTCCAGCGAGGTCACGTTGCCGGCCGGGTTGCCGGGCGAGCAGACGAACACCAGCTGGGTCTTGTTCCAGATGTGCGCCGGCACGCCGTGCCAGTCGTAGCCGAAGCCAAGGCCGGGCTGCGAATTGATGTAATAGGGCGTGGCTCCGCCCAGCAAGGCCGCGCCCTCGTATATCTGGTAGAACGGGTTGGGGCAGATGACGTAGGTGCCGGCGTCGGGGTTTATGACGGTCTGGGCGCAGGCGAACAAGGCTTCGCGCGAGCCCAGCGCGGGCAGGACCTGCGTATCGGGGTCGGGGCGCGGTATGTCGTAGCGGCGCGCGATCCAGTCGGCGATGGCGCCGCGCAGATCCGCGTCGCCTTTGGTGGGAGGATACTTCGCCAGTCCGTCGCTGGCGGCATGCATGGCATCCACAAGCACTTTGGGGGTGGCGTGCTTGGGCTCGCCTATGGACAGGTTGATGGGCGCCAGATCGGCCGGCGGCGTGCCCGCCTGGGCCAGAAGGTGCCTGAGCTTTTCGAACGGATAGGGATGCAGCGCCCCGAGTCTTGGATTCATGAATGTCACGCGATTGGGTGTCCAGCCGGTGATTTTAGCAAGAGGGGGGCGGCCGGGCCCCGCGCGGGAAAAACCCGTGGAGCGCCGGGGGCGGGACCGGCGTGTTTACAGGGCGCGCAAGGCATTCGCAGGGCGCTTGCAATTTGCGTGCATAATTGAATGAAGCTACACTTATAAGCTTGCCTTTTGCGAACGTGGCGGAATTGGTAGACGCACCAGATTTAGGTTCTGGCGCCGAAAGGTGTGAGAGTTCGAGTCTCTCCGTTCGCACCACCATCGTCTTTTTGAAGCGGTCCTTTTGAAGCCGTCTTTTTGAATCGGAATCGGCTTTTCGACTCGCTTTCGTGAATCCAGGCTGAATAACGGGGGTTTGTGTCATGCCTTCTTTTGACATCGTGTCCGAGGTCGACAAACATGAACTGGCCAATGCCGTGGACCAGGCCAGCCGCGAACTGTCCACGCGGTTCGACTTCAAGGGGTCGGGCGCAAGCTTCGAACTCGAAGATTTCGTGGTGAACCAATCGGCGTCCAGTGTGTTCCAGTTGAACCAGATGCTCGACATCTTGCGGGGCCGGCTCTCGGCGCGCGGCATAGACGTGCGCTGCCTGGATGTGGCCGACCCGCTTGAAAACCTGGGCGGGGCGCGCCAGAAGGTTACCGTGCGGCAAGGCATAGATCAGGCTTCGTCCAAGAAGCTGATTGCCGCCATGAAAGACGCCAAGCTGAAAGTCCAGGCGCAGATCAACGGCGAAAAACTGCGCGTCTCGGGCAAGAAGCGCGACGACCTGCAAGCCGCCATTGCCTTGTTGCGCACCGTCAAGGTCGATCTGCCTTTGCAGTTCGAAAACTTCCGCGACTGAAGCCCGTCTTTCCAAGACACCTGTTTCTCTCATCCGGGCCCGGTCAGCGATGCCCGCCGGACGGTTCCTTGTCGTCGTGATAAAGAGTATATTGTTTATTGTTGACAATTTCATGGCTCAGAATGAACTCTTCTTTGCTTGCGCGACATCCGGCTTTTTCCGATGTGATCGACCAATTCGCGCGGGGTACGACGACGCCTAGGGATTATCTTGAATCCTGCATAGATTCGATAGAAATGGCCGAACCGGAAGTCCAGGCATTCGTCTGCAAGAATCTGGATGCGGCCCGCAAGCTGGCGGACCAGTCGACGATGCGCTATCGCGAAGGCCGTCCGCTTTCGCCCATCGACGGCATGCCCATAGGCGTCAAGGACATCATCGCCACGGCCGACATGCCCACGCAGATGAACAGTCCGCTTTATCAGAATCATCGCCCCAAGGGCGACGCGGCCGCTGTGCGCGCCATATATCAGGGCGGCGGGGTTCCTTTGGGGAAAACCGTCACGACGGAATTCGCCATTGGCCGTTCGGGTCCCACGAAGAACCCCCACAATACGGCGCATACCCCGGGCGGGTCGTCGTCGGGGTCGGCCGCGGGTACGGCGGCGGGCATGTTCGCCGCCGCTCTCGGTACCCAGACGCAGGGCTCATTGATCCGGCCGGCCAGTTTCTGCGGCGTGGTCGGCTACAAGCCTTCGCTTGGAGCGCTGGCGCTGGACGGGGTGCATCCGCTGTCCCGGACCCACGATCACCTGGGGGTGCTGGCCGACAGTGTGGCCGATGCGTGGTGGCTGGCGCGCTGGGTATCCGAATGCGCGCCGGGGCAGGGCCACCATGGGCTTTCCGGCCCGGCCCGCGGCGTTCCCGCCGCGTGCGCGCCGCGAAGCCTGGCGGTGCTGCGCACGCAAGGCTTCGAAGAACTGGGCAAAGCCGATAGCCGCGCATTCACGGCCGCGCTCGATCGCCTGCGCCGGTTGGGCATAGAGGCCGTCGAACCCCAGGCGGACCCGGCGCTGCAGGCGCTGGTCGATCGCCTGGCGTGCGTTCCCGAACTGTCCGTCGAGATGCTTGCCTATGAAATGCGATGGCCTTTCGCGGGGTATGTCGCGGCGTCCCCGGAACAGCTCGGCCCCCGGATACACGACCTGATGCGCCAGGCCCGGGGCATATCGCGCGACCGCTACCGCGAATTGCTGCGCTACCGCGACGAATCGCGTCGGCTTTGGGCTTTGCTGGGGGATTATTATGATGCTTTCGTGCTTCCGTCTTCGTCGGGGCCGGCTCCCATCGGGCTGGAATCCACCGGGTCGCGTACTTTGCCGGTCTACGGTTCGTTCCTTGGGGTACCGGCCTACAGCCTGCCCGTCATGGAATCGGATTCTTTGCCGTTCGGCCTGCAGCTTGCGGGCTTTGCCGACGCAGACTATCGCCTGACGCGCCATGCCCAATGGGTGATGGACGCACTGAAGCCGGAATAATGGGTCAATCTGGATACGAGCGAGCATCGATAGACATGCAAATTCCAACTGCGCAGCCCGGCGGCACCGGTGTCGACGATCTGGATCATTCCTTTCAGCCTTTGTCGCTGGCCGATCGCGCCTATCGGCGCATCGAGGCGATGATCCTGTCGGGCAAGCTGCAGGCCGGGCAGCGCCTGAAGGACGCCATGCTGGCCGATACGTTTTCCATCAGCCGCGGACCCGTAAGAAGCGCGCTGGCGCGCCTGGCCGAGGCGGGCCTGGTCGACCTGATCCCTTATCGGGGCGCGTTCGTGCGCACGATAGATTTCGACGATGTTCTGGAAATATACGATGTGCGCGCCGCGGTGGAACGAGCCGGCGTCATTGCCGCCTGTCGCCGCATGACCCCCGACGTGCTGGCCGAGCTCGGCCAGCACGTCGATGCAATGAGCCTGCATTTCAAGGCCGGCGATACGGAAGCCTATTTCAAGAGCAATCTGGCGTTCCACGCCCTGATCCATAAGACCAGCGGCAACAGCCGCCTGCGAGACCTGTACGAGCGGTACACCAGGGAACAGAAGCTGTTCCGGCATTTTTCGCTGGCGACGGTGGGTATCGACGAATCGAACAAGCAGCACCGGCGCATCATGCGCGCGCTCAAAGCCGGCGACGGCGATGCGGCGGGACGCGAGATGGAAAACCACGTGCTTTCCGCCAAGCGGCGGCTGGCGCAGGCGGTTGATAAAATCCGGCAAGATTATCCGACAGTCTGACGGAGGGCGTCATGCAGGCCTATTCACTAAGATCGACCAACGGCCAGCTGGCGCTGGAATTGACCGATGCGCCGCAGCCGGTGCCGCAGTCCGGCCAGGTGCTGGTGCGCGTATGCGCCAGCAGCCTGAACCGCGGGGAATTCATCCCAAGGCATGGCCCGGGTGGCAAGCCGGGAACCCTCAAGCCGGCCGGCAACGAGGCGGCCGGGGAAGTCGTGGCGGTGGGGCCGGATGTGCGGGGCCTGAAAACCGGCGACCGGGTCATGGGGCGCTGCCCGGGGGCTTTTGCCCAATACTGCCTGATGGACCAGCGCGAAGCCATGCCTGTGCCCGCCGCCCTGTCATGGGAAGAGGCGGCGGCCATCCCCCTGGTGTTCATGGTGGCCTATGACATGCTGGTCGCGCAGGGACGCATGGCGGCCGGCGAATCCCTGCTGGTGGCCGGCGTCTCGTCGGGTGTGGGCGTGGCGTCTCTGCAAATGGCCAAGGCCATGGGCATCAAGGTCATCGGCACGTCAGGTTCGCCGGAAAAGCTTGGGCGCCTGGACGCGCTGGGCCTGGACGTGGGGATATGCACCCGGGGGGCCGATTTCCTGCAGGCCGTGATGGCCGCCACGGACTCGAAAGGCGTGGACCTGGCGGTAAACGCGGTGGGCGGCACGGTGTTTGCCGAATGCCTGCGCGCTCTTGCCTATGAAGGGCGGCTGGCCATGGTTGGCTACGTGGATGGCGTGCTGGAGAGCCGCATAGATCTCGATGCCCTGCATGCCAGGCGCCTGACGCTGTTCGGGGTGTCGAACAAGTTTCGCACCACCGGGCAGCGCGCCGCGCTGGTGCGCCAGTTCAGCGCCGATATGCTTCCCATGTTCGCCGATGGCCGCATCAAGCCGCTCGTGGACAAGGTCTACGCCTTCGACCAGTTGCCCGCCGCCCGGTCGTGCATGGAAGCCGACCTGCATGTCGGCAAGATCGTCATCCGCATGCCGAACTGATCCACGCGCGCCGGTTTCGGCGTGCGTGGCCCCGCACTGCACAGGCAGTGCTTTTTTATGCCAAAAATTATTGTAGACTGTTAATTGTATACAATTAACAAATTTTCAACATCACGCCATAAGCCGGCACAGGAGGAGAACATGGCACGCAACACGATTGTCGAAGCGCTGGAGAATGCGCCACCCGTTACCCGCATACTGGCCGAATTCGTGGCCGGCCATCCGTCCAGGGGGTGGGGCGATGACGTCGAGCATGCCGCGCACCGCACGTTCATCAATTGGCTGGGCTGCGCCATAGGCGCCGCGAACCATGCCTGCGTCGATGCCGCGCTGGCCGCGGTCAACGAGCTGGAACCGTCGGAACAGGCCACGGTCCTGGGCAGGACGAAACAGGTCGATATCGCCAGCGCGGCGCTGCTCAACGGCATTTCGTCGCACACCTTCGATTATGACGATACCCACTTGAAGACCATTATCCATCCGGGCGGGCCGGTGGCATCGGCCGTGTTCGCGCTTGCGGAAAAGACCGGGGCGTCCGGCCGGGCACTGGTCGACGCCATGGTGCTGGGGGTCGATGTCTCGTGCCGCATCGGCAATATGATCTATCCCGATCATTACGACCGGGGATGGCATATCACCGGTTCCACAGGCATGCTTGGCGCGGCGGCCGCGTGCGCCCGCCTGCTGGATCTGGATACGGCAAAAACGACGATGGCCTTGGGCATCGCCGCATCCCAGCCCGTGGGTTTGCGCGAGCAGTTCGGCACCATGTCCAAGCCGCTGCATCCCGGCGCGGCCGCGCGCGCCGGACTGATGGCGGCGCTGGCCGCCCGGCATGGTTTTACCGCGTCGCCGCGCGCGATCGAGGCGCCTCGCGGTTTCGCCCAGGTCATCTCGGCCAAGCACGACTGGAGCGAGATAACCGACGGCCTTGGCCGGCGTTTCGAGATTGCCTTCAATACGTTCAAGCCTTTTGCCTGCGGCATCGTCATTCATCCCAGCATAGACGGATGCATACGGCTCAGGGATCAATACGGCCTGCGGCCCGACGATATCGAACGCGTCGAACTGCGGGTGCATGGACTGGTCCTGGAACTGACGGGCAAGAGATCCCCCCGAAACGGCCTGGAAGGAAAGTTCAGCGTCTACCACAGTTGTGCCGCCGGCATCGCGTTCGGCGCGGCCGGCGAAGCCGAATATGCCGATGCCGTCGTCAACCGTCCCGATATCGTGGCATTGCGCGAGAAGGTGACGGTGGTGGTCGACGACACCCTGGACGAGGCCTGCGCCGACGTGACCATCGTCTGCCGCGACGGGCGCCGCTGCCACGAGCATGTCGATCACGCCATAGGAAGCCTGGAGAACCCCATGACCGATACGCTGCTCGAGGCCAAGTTCGATGCGCTGGTCGATCCCGTGCTGGGCCCGGCAAAGGCGCAATGGCTGAAGCAATCGAGCTGGAGCCTCGCCGGCCAGCCCGATATCCGCGACATGGCGCGGCATGCCCGTCCTTAGAAGTCGGGCGAAGATCGCATGGTTTTCCCTATTGCATCCCATGCCGATGCTGGATACACTGCTTAATAAATGGAATTAATTTCCATTGAATGGAAATATACTGAAAATATGGGCCTCAGCCGCTCGTTCGGCGGATACACGGCCTTATCGGACTTATCCAAGGAGGATAGACATGAGAAACAGCAAGAAACTGACCCTGTTGGCCGGCGTGCTCAGCGCCTGCATGCTGATGTCGACCAGCGCGGCGGCCAAGGACAAGCCCCTGGCCAAGATACGCATCATCGGCACACTGCCCCTGAAAAGCTATGCCACCACGGCATTGCGCAATTTCAAGAAAGACGTCGAAACGGGCACGCAGGGCAAGCTCGAAGTGGACATCTTTCCCGCGGGCCAGCTGTACAACGACGTGGACGCGGTCAAGGTCATCCCCACAGGGGCCGTGGACATGGGCGTGGTCAATATGGACTTCTGGACGGGTCTGGTTCCATCGGCCGGAATCCTGTACATGCCCACGTACTACAAGAACCTGAAACATTTCTACGCGGTGCGCGATTTCGTGACGCCTATCATCGACAAGGACCTGGAAAAGAGGGGCAACGTCAAGCTGCTGGGCTGGTACGACTACGATTCGGAAGCGCTCATCAGCAAGAAGAAAATCCTGAAGCTCGAAGATTTCAAGGGCACCAAGCTGCGCGGCTATGGCCAGTACGCGGCCACCTTCCTGCAGGCGGTCGGCAGTTCTCCCGTGGTGATGAGCTCGACCGAAGCCTACGACGCCATGGCCAAGGGCGTGATCGACGGCTCCATGTCCGGTCCCACCAGCCATCTGGCCCGGAAATTCTATGAAGTGGGCAAATATCTGATCGACCAGTCGAACTTCATCCAGCCCATGTTCTCGTACGGCATTGTGATCAATCTGGATTCCTGGAAAAAATTGACGCCTGAAATGCGCAAAAGCGTCGAACAGGCCAGCAAGGACATGCAGACAAGCAGCCAGTCGGTCGTGCTCAAGGACAGCGCCGCGGCCATCGCCAAGCTGAAGCAGAAAGGCGTGGTCATCATCAAGCAGCTCGATCCGGCGCAGTTCGAACGCATCAAGGAAAAAGTATGGCCGGCGCTTGAAGCGAAATACATCGGCCAGGTCGGCGCCGCCGAAGCCAAGCCCATCCTGGAAAAAGTAAACGCCATGCGGGCCCAGTATTGACCCTGTCGTTCGCAAACCGGTGCCGCGGCGACGGCACCGGCCCACTCACTGATTAGGCTACGTTTATGGAACAGCAGACGGCAGAATTCATGGAACCGATCGCAGTTGCGCCAGCTCGGCCCCAGGGCATTATCGACAGGCTGTCCACGGCCAGCGGGGCGTTTGCCGGCTGGCTCATGGTCCTGTCCTCGATTTTCATCGGATACGAAATCCTTTCGCGCGCCCTGTTCTCCAAGGGGACGGTCTGGGTCTACGACATCACGACATATTCGCTGGTGTGGTTCACTTTCCTGGCTTCCGGCTATGTCCTAAGGGAAAAGCGGCATCTCAATGTCGATTTGTTCGTCCTGAAGTGCGCGCCCCGCGTCAAGGCCGTCCTGGACATGCTGGCGGTGGCGCTGGTCGCCGTACTCATCGGCTTCATGCTGGTGTTTTCCTTCAAGGCCATGGCCCACACCTATTCCGTGGGCGAGCTCGAGCCCACCATCATCCGCACGCCGCTGTACATGATCTATGCGGGCATGGTGTTTGGCCTGCTGGTCTTTTTCCTGCAGGCCGTGCGCGAATTCATCACGGCGCTGCTCGGGTTCGGCCAGCTGGCGCCCGCCGATGCGTCGCGGGCGCTGATCTTTCGCAGCCCATGGCTGTGCCTGCTGATATTTTTCGCGGGCGCGGCCGCCGGCTTTTATCTGTTCGCGAGCGGATGGGTGGCGGCCGGGCTGTTTCTTCTGCTGGTGTTCATGCTGATCGCGGGCGTGCCGGTCTTCACCAGCCTGGGGATGGCCGCCGCCGTGGGCATCTATTTCACTTTCGGCGCCGGCGGCTTTCCGCAGGTGGCGCAAATCGCCTACAAGGCCACGGCAAGCAATACCTTGCTGGCCATACCCTTGTATATCCTGGCCGGGCAGATACTGATGGCTGGCCGCATCGGCCCCGAGCTCTTCAATTTCGCGTCGGCGTGGATAGGGCATCTGCGCGGCGGATACGCCGTTGCCACGGTGCTGGCCTGCGGTATCTTCGCGGCGATTTCGGGGTCCAGCGTGGCCACCGCCGCCACCATAGGCACCATGGCGATTCCCGAAATGATCAAGCGCGGCTACAAGCCGCACTTCGCCTATGGCATTGTCGCCGCCGGCGGCACGCTGGGAATTCTCATTCCTCCCAGCACGCCCATGATCATCTACAGCGGCGTCACCGACGAATCCACCGGAGCCCTTTTCATGGGCGGCGTGGTGCCGGGCATCATCATCATGGTGCTGTTCGCGGTGTATGCCGTGCTGGGGGCGGGAAAGAGCGGCAGCAAGTCGCCCCGGGCCTCCTGGCCTCAGCGGGTGGCGGCCACCAGGCAGGCTTTTTGGGGGCTGCTGGCGCCGTTCATCGTTCTGGTGGGCATTTACATGGGTATCTTCACGCCCACCGAAGCCGCCGGAGTAGTGGTCCTGTACGCCTTGGTCACGGCGCTGCTGCGCAAGACCATCCGTGCGGGCGACCTGTGGAAAGTCATGGCCGACGGCGTGCTGAGCAGCGGCATGATCATGATGATCGTCGTCGGGGCAATCATGCTGGGCATGGTGACCACGGTTCTGCAACTGCCCGAACACCTGCTTGGCGCCGTCGAGGCCATGCATGTTTCGCCGTGGGTCATCATGGCGATCCTGTTCGTCGTCTACATCATCCTGGGGATGTTCCTGGAAGTCGTGTCGATACTGCTGATCACGTTGCCCGTCGTCTATCCGCTGGTCACCTCGCTGGGGTTCGACGGACTCTGGTTCGGCATTGTCCTGGTCATCCTGATGGAATTCGCCCTGATCACGCCGCCGGTGGGGCTGAACCTGTTCACCATCCAGGGCATTACCCGGGCCCGCCTGTCCGAAGTCGTGCGCGGCGTCGTGCCTTTCATCGTCCTGTTGGCCGTGGGCTTGGCCCTGGTCGTGGCCTACCAGCCGCTGGCCTTGTGGCTGCCGGGGACAATGGGGTTCAACAGGTAGGCGCGGCAAGGGGCGATCATGGCACACTCGTCCCCGCCGCGCGTCGACCTCGTTCGCGAGGGCCGCGTTGCCTATCTGGTCATCGACCACCAGGACAGGCGCAACGCGCTGACGTTCTCCATGTGGGACGGATTGCCCGGGCAGTTGCGCTCCATCGACGAGGATCCGGCATGCCGTCTGGTCGTGCTGCGGGGGGCGGGGCGGCGGGCATTCTCGGCGGGCTCGGACATCTCGGAATTCGATGCGCTGCGCAGCACGCCCGCCGGAATCGCGCGGTACAACGCCGCCGCCGCGCGGGCCGTGGCCAGCCTTCGCCGCCTGCGCAAGCCTGTGGTTGCCCGGATACAAGGCGCCTGCCTGGGCGCGGGCATGGCGCTGGCGCTGCACTGCGATCTGCGCTATGCCGACGATACCGCCTCGTTCGGCATCCCCGCCGGCAAGCTGGGCGTCGGGTATCAGCCTTTGTGGCTGCAGCGCCTGAATTCGCTGGTGGGGCCGGCCGCGGCCAAAGAGATCATGTTCATGTCGGCCCGCTATGACGCCCGCGCGGCCCGGGACATGGGCCTGGTCAACCGGGTCTGCTCCGGCGATGAGTTCATCGAGACGGTGAAAACGCTGTGCGACATGGCCCCCCTGACACTGGCCGCCAGCAAGATAGCCATAGACCAGGCCAATGACCCCGACCACTACGATCACGATGCGTGCGAAGCAGCCATGCGGGCCTGTTTCGACAGCAGCGACTACATCGAAGGGCGGGCGGCATTCAGACAGAAACGCAAGCCTGAATTCACCGGGCATTGATGGGCATCCGGTTTGTCGGCCATGGCCGGGCTGGATATCGGATCTGGGGTTTTCCCGGACTGCGTCCACAGGGCGTATCATATTAAAATTACATTCAATAGAAATTAATTCCATTAAACGGAAAAAATGAGCCAAACCGGCAAAACGGAGCTCGAACGCACGTACAAGAGGATAAGCAAATGAATCAGGCCCAGATGACCGCAGCGACGTCAGGCGCCGGCTTTGCCGGCGATGCGCTGCCGTTCGATGATTTGCGCGAGCCGCGGGACCCGCCTTTCGTCGTGCGGGAAGGCGTCGTGTATCTGCGCGGCAGCAAAAGCCGTTCGTCGGGCAGTCAGGCCTTCCCGGAGCGCCGGGTCTGCCTGGACACGGGCGCATGCGATATGGAACCGTTCCTGTTCGGTCCGCGGGGCACCTTGTATTCGTACACCACGGTGCACGTTTCGTCGTCGCGGTCCGTCCCGTACACCCTGGGGTATGTCGACTTCCCCAATGGCGTGCGGGTGTTGGCGCACGTGCGCGAATCCGGCACCGGCGTTCCCGCCGCGTGCGATCAGCCCGTGGAATTGCGCGCCGAGGGCGCAAGCTGGTATGTCGTGCCCGTCGCGGCGCGGGAAGAGGGGGTGAAATGAACCAGGCTTATATCGCAGGCGCGGCCATGATACCCATGGGCAAGCATCGGGAATCCAGCTATGCCGGCCTGGCCGTCCCCGCCGTGCTCAATGCCTTGAAATCGGCCGGGATCGACGCCAAGACCGTCGGCGCGGTAACGTGCGGCCATGCGTTTGGCGGCATGCTCACGGGCCAGCGTATCGTCAAGGAACTGGGCATCGGTTCTGTTCCCGTGGTCAATGTCGACAACGCCTGCTCGGGCGGGGCGACCGCTCTTCACCTGGCCTGGAAAGACATCATCGCCGGCCGGCACGACGTCATCCTGGTCATCGGGGTGGACAAGCTGACGCAATTTGGCGGCGGCCCGCTGCCTTTGGTCGAGGAAGATCCCGAGGTCCGGCTGGGTGTCGTCATGCCGGCCGTGTATGCGATGCGGGCCCGCCGCTATCTGTACGAGCGCGGCGCCACCATGGATGACCTGGCCGGCGTCAGCGTCAAGGCGCGCCGGCACGGCGCGCGCAACCCCTATGCGCAGTTTCGTTCCGAGGTCACCCTGGACCAGGTATTGCAGTCGCGCCCCATCGCCGATCCGCTGACTTTGCTGCAATGCTGCCCCACCGGCGATGGGGCGGCCTGCGTGGTCCTGGTGTCCGATGCCGTGCGGCGCTCCCTGTCGGCGCCGTCCGTGCGCATTGCGGCCTCCGTCCTGCACTCGGGGCAGGTCACGGCGGGTTTTCGCGACATGCTGCGCCCCGAAATCAGCTCGGACTGCGCCCGGGACGCTTACGCCGCCGCGGGTTTCGGGCCCGAAGACCTGGATGTGGTCGAACTGCACGACGCCTTTTCCATTGCCGAACTTATTTACTACGAGGCGCTGGGGCTGTGTCCGCCGGGCGAATCGGCCAACTATCTCAGGGATGGCAAGACCACGTACGGGGGCGAGGTGGTGGTCAATCCCAGCGGCGGCCTGTTGTCCAAAGGCCATCCGGTGGGCGCAAGCGGCGTCGCGCAGGCGGTGGAGATCTACTGGCAATTGACGGGGCGGGCCGGCGCGCGCCAGGTCGATGGCGCCCGGCGCGGCCTCAGCCATGTCACCGGCGGAGGGATAGCCGGCCTGGACCATGGCGCCTGCACTGTTCACGTATACGAAGCAGCATAAGGAACCGCGCCGCCATGACAAGCAGCAAGCCGTTGGAGGGATACCGCATTCTGGACATGACCACGTTCCTGTCCGGTCCGTTCTGCACGCAGATACTGGCCGACCTGGGGGCCGAGGTCGTCAAGCTGGAAGCGCCCGAGGGCGATTCCAGCCGCCACATTCCTCCGTATTTCGTCGGTGAGGACAGCGCGTATTTCCTGGGCATCAACCGCGGCAAGAAAAGCATTGCCGTCAATATGAAGCTGCCGCGGGGCCTGGCCCTGGCCCGGGACTTGATCGCCAAGTCCGACGTGGTCATCGAGAACTACCGTCCCGGAGTGGCGGCGCGCATAGGGCTGGACGTCGCGGAAATCCGCGCCCGCTTGCCTGCTCTGGTCTGGGCCTCGGTCAGCGGCTTCGGCCAGGACGGGCCGCTGAGCGACCGTCCCGCGTACGACATGATCGTCCAGGCCCTGTCGGGGGTCATGAGCCTGACCGGCGAGTCCGGGCGGCCCGCGGTAAGACTGGGCATCCCGGCGGGCGACACCGTGGCGGGCATGTATGTCGCCATAGCCGTCAACGCCGCCCTGGCCCATCGCGAACGCAGCGGGAAGGGCTGCCACATCGATATTTCGATGCTGGACTGCCAACTGGCCATGCTGTCGTATCAAAGCACGTATGCCCTGGTGGCCGGCATCACCCCCCAGCGCCAGGCGGCGAGACACGATTCCATTCCCACGTACCGGTCTTTTGTCGGCGGCGATGGCCGTGAACTGGTCATCACGGCCAATACCGAACGCATGTGGCGCGGCCTGTGCCAGGCGCTTGGCCTGGACGGGCTGCCGGCGGATTCCAGGTTTTCCAGCGGCGACAAACGCCTGGCGAATCGCGAGGCGCTCTGGGATCTGCTCGAAAAAGCGTTTCTGGCGCGTCCGGCGGCCGACTGGATCGAGCCCCTGGCCGTCAATGGCGTTCCGGTCGCCTTGATCAAGACCGTGCCGGAGGCCCTGGACGACGCCAGGGAAAGCGGGCGCGGCATGATCATGCCTTTGCGCAAGGGCGACGGCACGGCGATAGAAGTCGTGGGCAATCCCATCAAGTTCGTGGGAATGCCGGAGACGGCGGCGGAATATCCGCCAGGCCTGGGCGCCGACGCGCACGCCGTGTTGAACGCCTGGCTGGATATGGACGATGCCCATATCGAGCAATTGCTCGACGATAAAGCCGTCGTGATGCGGGAACGCGCCAGCGGCTGAAGCCTTCTACCAAGCGGTACGAGGTTTTGTTGAATGGTATGATTCCGTCATCCTTCAGCTTCAGTGATCCAGGTGCGGAAAAATACGGAATCGGCCATGAGCAGAACGACGGAATCATTGGGAACGGTGGCCCGCGTCATCGGCTTGTTGCGCCTGATGGCCGAAAGCAACAACGACCTGACATTGACGGCGCTGGCCGAGAAGCTGGGGCTGGCCCCGTCCACCATGCACCGTTTGCTGGCCTTGCTGATCAAGGAAGGGCTGGTGGGCCGCAACCCCGCAACCAAAACGTATTATTGCGCCGCCGAGTTCGTGCGTATCTCTTCGCTGGTTTTGGGAACGTTCCGCATCGCCGACCTGGCCGAACCCATATTGCGATCCCTGAGCGAAAAGTTCAATGAAAGCAGCCTGTTGTGCCTGTACCTGGAACAGCAGCGACGCTACACCATAGCCAAAGTCATACACGGCACGCAGCTGCTGCGCTACGACATCGAGGAAAACACGCCGCTGCCCCTGGCCTGGGGCGCCACCGCCCGCAGTATTCTCGCGTTTCTGCCCCAGGACGATATTCAGGACATTCTTTCCAGGTCGCAGCCTTCCCAGGTCAGCCATGAGGCAATCGGCGAACGCACGCACGCCGACTTGGCCCTGACCCGGAAACGGGGCTACGCATTCACCGCCGGGCAGCGGGTCGAAGGCTCTATCGGACTGGGGGCTCCGTTCTATGGAGCCAACGGCAAGCTCATAGGCTCGGTCTGCCTGACGATTCCGCGCAATCGTTTCGACCCCGGCCAGGAAAAAACGCTGGGGCACGCCCTGATCGAGCATGCGGCGCGGCTCAGCCACAGCCTGGGATTCGTGCCGGCCGGCTAGGCCGCCATCCAGGCGTCGGGTCAGATGATCCCGCGCGTGCGCCAGTCTTGGCGTGTCTGGGCGTCTATGCCCAGCTCGTCCAGGATGCGGTCGGTGTCCTGGCCCAATGACGGGGCCTTGCGCCGCACCTCGCCGGGCGTGGCGCCAAGCTTGGGCACGATGCCGGGCAGTTTCACCGGCGTGCCGTCGTCCAGTTCGCCGTCCAGGATCATCCCGCGCGCCTGGTAGTGCGGGTCGGCGCAGATATCGGCAATGTCGTAGACCCTGCCCGCGGGGATGCGCGCCTCGTGCAGCGCGGCCAGGACTTCGTCCAGGCTGTGCGCGGCGGTCCAGCCGCCGATGATGCCGTCAATGGCCGGGGCGTGCCGGGCCCGGCCGTCGTTGTGGGCGTAGTCGGGATTTTCGGCCGCCTCGGGACGGCCGATTGCCGTCATCAGGCGCTTGAAGATGCTGTCGCCGTTGCCCGCTATCAGGGCGTACTTGCCATCGGCGCACAGATACGCGTTGCTGGGGGTGATGCCGGGCAGGCTGCTGCCGGCGGGCTGGCGTATTTCGTCGAACACCGAATATTCCGGCAGCAGGCTTTCCATCATGTTGAACACGGATTCGTACAGCGCGACGTCGATGAACTGGCCGTCGCCGCCGTTCTGGTCGCGCTGGCGCAGGGCCAGCAGCACGCCGATGACGCCGTGCAGGGCCGACAGCGAATCGCCTATGGATACGCCCACGCGCACCGGCGGGCGGCCTGGCTCGCCGCTCAGGTGGCGCAGGCCGCCCATGGCCTCGCCCACCACGCCGAAGCCGGGCCGGTCGCGGTAAGGGCCGGTCTGGCCGTAGCCCGACACCCGCAGCATGATCAATCGCGGGTTCAGCCCGTGCAGGTCTTCCCATCCCAGTCCCCAGCCCTCCAGGGTTCCGGGGCGGAAGTTCTCGATGACGACGTCGGCCGTGGCGGCCAGTTTGCGCACCACGTCCTGGCCTTCGGGCTCGCGCAGGTCCAGGGTCACGGACTGCTTGTTGCGCGACTGGACTTCCCACCAGACCGACGTGCCGTTGTGCAGCAGGCGCCACCTGCGCAGGGGGTCGCCCGTGCCGGGCGGCTCGATCTTGATGACTTCGGCGCCGAATTCGCCCAGCATCTTGGCGGCGAAAGGGCCTGCGATAAGCTGTCCGAGTTCGAGTACGCGAATTCCGTCTAAAGGTTTGGACATGGCGGTGTAAGCAGATGCGTGAACGAAAAGGCCATTTTAATAAATTGGCTGTTCACCCTCGGGGCGGCGCTTGAAACGGCGGTGAACCCAGTAGTACTGGTCGGGAATGCGCTGTATCTGCGCCTCCAGGAACTGGTTGGTCAGCAGCGCGTCGGCTTCCAGGTTGCCGCAAGGGTAATTCTTCAGGGGCTCGAAGATCATGAGCTTGTAGCCCCGGTAGTCGGGCAGCACTTCCGTCATGAAGGGCACCACCCGGGCGCCGCTGAGCCTGGCCAGGCGCGATACCGCGGTCAGCGTGCAGGCCTGGGTGCCGAAAAACGGCACGAACACCGAATCGCGCCGGCCGAAGTCCATGTCGGCGGCCAGCATGATGGGCTTGCCCGATTTCAGTATGCTGAGGGTCTGGCGCGCGCTGCTGTTGCGGGGGATCATTTCGGTGCCGAAGCGGGAACGCCGCGCGCGCGCGATGTTGTCCGTCGGCTGATCCGACATCGGCGTATACAGCGAGGCGACCGGATGGTGGATCGAATAGAACATGCAGCCGGCCTCGATGGCGGCGAAGTGAAAGCCCAGGAAGATCGTGGGTTGCTCGTAGGAATCGGCCAGTTCTATGGCGCTGTCCAACTGGGTCAGGCGCGCCAGCGTCTTGGCGCTGCCGTACCACTGCACGCCGCGTTCCACGTAGCCGCGGATGACCTGCGCGAACGTCGCGCGGGCCAGATCCTGGCGCTGGGCGTCGGTTTTCTCGGGAAAGCAAAGGCGCAGGTTGGTCTGCAGGATGCGCTTGCGCTTGCTGGGCAGGCGGTACAGCAGCCGCCCCAGGATTTCCCCGAAACGGGCGACCAGCCCGTAGGGAAGGGCGGCGAGCACGCGCAACAGACCTGAGGTCAAGGCGTGCCGGGTTCTGTCGTTCAATATTTTGCCTGATGGAGGCGGTCTGCCGGGACTGGGGGCGGGCCGCGCGGTGGGGAAGCGTTCGCCGGCGCGCAGGTGTGCCGACGTTTCGTTATTATCGTCTATGATCGATAGTACCATCCCGCCTGGGGCCGTATCGGCTTGGCGGCTTTCGCTTTTTCAATTTCCGGTAAAATAGTCCGCTTGCTTATCCAATTACTCACACTATAGGTCCCTATCTGATGCAGCCCGTGGTTGAAACCTTGTCCGGCCTGGAGCGCCGTGTTGATCTGGCCATTGCCCTGGCCGATGTCGAAAAACAAGTCCAGGCGCAGCTCAAGCGCGTCGCGCGCACCGCCAAAGTGCAGGGGTTTCGTCCCGGCAAGGCGCCGCTTGCCATGCTCGAGCGCACGCACGGCCCCGGCATCCGCTACGAGGTGATCAACACGGAAGTCGGCCGCGTGCTCGACAAAGTCATCCAGGACGCCAATCTGCGCGTGGCGGGCACCCCCACGCTGGACCCCAAGACCGAAGACGTGGAAGACGGCGTCATGGCCTTCTCGGCCACCTTCGAAGTCTATCCCGAGGTCCCCGCGCCCGATCTGGCCGCCTTGCAGGTCAAGCGCGCCAACGTCGAGATCACCGAGGCCGACGTGCAGCACACCATAGACGTCCTGCGCAAGCAGCGCGCCAACTACGAAGCGCGCGAAGGCCGCGCCGCCCAGGACAACGACCGCGTCACGCTGGACTTCGCCGGCACCATCGGCGGCGAACCCTTCGATGGCGGCAAGGCCGAGAAATTCCCGTTCGTGCTGGGCCAGGGGCGCATGCTGCCCGAATTCGAAACCGCGGTGCGCGGCATGAAGGCCGGCGAAAGCAAGACCTTCCCGCTGGAATTCCCCGCCGATTACGGCGGCAAGGAAGTCGCCGGCAAGACCGCCGAATTCGCCATAACGGTCTCGGAAGTGGCCGAGGCGGTTCTGCCCGAGGTCGACACCGAATTCGCCAAGTCCCTGGGCCAGGCCGAGGGCGACGTCGAAAAACTGCTGGCCGACGTGCGCACGAACATCGAACGCGAGGTCAAGTCGCGCGCCCAGGCCCGCACCAAGGGCAGCGTCATGGACGCCCTGGTCGGCGCGTGCTCGTTCGACGTGCCCAAGGCGCTGGTCGCCAGCGACACCGAAAGCCGCATCGCCGCGGCCCGCGAAGACCTGAAGCAGCGCGGCGTGCCCAATGCCGACAGCGTGCCCATTCCCGCCGATGCGTTTTCCGCCGAATCGGAACGCCGCGTCAAGCTGGGCCTGCTGGTGTCCGAACTGGTCGACAAGGCCGACCTGAAGGCCAAGCCCGAACAGGTTCGCGCCCGCATCGAAGATTTCGCCAAGAACTACGAGCAGCCCGCCCAGGTGGTGGCGTATTATTTGTCCGACCGCCAGCGCCGCGCCGAAATCGAAGCCATTGTCCTGGAGGACAACGTGGTCGACTACGTGTTGTCCAAGGCCCAGGTCACCGATGAAAACGTCTCGTTCGACGAGCTGATGGGAACCGCATAAATGTCGCATTTCACTGATTTCTACGCATCGATGTATGGCGGCAATGCCGTCGCGCCGGCGCCCTCGGGCCTGGGCTACGTGCCCATCGTGGTGGAACAGTCCGGACGGGGCGAACGCTCCTACGATATCTATTCGCGCCTGCTGCGCGAACGCGTCGTGTTCCTGGTCGGGCCGGTCGAAGACCAGTCGGCCAACCTGATCGTGGCGCAACTGCTGTTCCTGGAATCGGAAAACCCCGACAAGGACATCTCGCTCTACATCAACTCGCCGGGCGGCGCCGTCTACGCGGGCATGGCCATCTACGACACCATGCAGTTCGTCAAGCCCGACGTGTCCACGCTGTGCACGGGCTTTGCCGCCAGCATGGGGGCGTTCCTGCTGTCGGCCGGCGCCAAGGGCAAGCGCTATTCGCTGCCGAACTCGCGCCTCATGATCCACCAGCCTTCGGGCGGCGCCCAGGGCCAGGCCTCCGACATCCAGATCCAGGCCCGCGAAATACTCAGCCTGCGCGAACGTCTGAACCAGATCCTGTCCCAGAACACCGGGCAGCCCCTGGAACGCATCGCCGAGGACACCGAGCGCGATAACTACATGTCGGCCCAGGATGCGGTATCGTATGGCCTGATAGACGAGGTTCTGGTTTCCCGTTCCGACGCGAAATAATTTGGATGCGATAAAGATCTATGGCTGAAAAAAAAGGGTCGTCAGACGAAAAAGTGCTGCATTGCTCATTCTGCAATAAAAGCCAGCACGAAGTCCGCAAACTTATTGCGGGGCCGTCTGTTTTCATCTGCGATGAATGCATAGACCTGTGCAACGACATCATCCTGGAAGAAACCCAGGACGCCGCTCGCGACGCGATCCGCAATGAATTGCCCACGCCCAATGAAATCAAGACGTTCCTCGACGGCTACGTCATAGGCCAGGAAATGCCCAAGCGCAGCCTGGCGGTGGCGGTGTACAACCACTACAAGCGCATCCGCTATACCCAGGTCAAGGGCGACGAGGTCGAACTGGCCAAAAGCAATATCCTGCTCATCGGCCCCACGGGGTCGGGCAAGACCTTGCTGGCCCAGACGCTGGCGCGCATGCTGGACGTGCCGTTCGTCATGGCCGACGCCACCACGCTGACCGAAGCGGGGTATGTGGGCGAAGACGTGGAAAACATCGTGCAGAAGCTGCTGCAGAACTGCGAATACGATGTCGAAAAAGCCAAGCGCGCCATCATCTACATCGATGAAATCGACAAGATCTCGCGCAAGGCCGACAATCCGTCCATCACCCGCGACGTATCGGGCGAAGGCGTGCAGCAGGCGCTGCTCAAGCTCATCGAAGGCACGGTGGCCTCGGTGCCGCCGCAGGGCGGGCGCAAGCATCCCAACCAGGACTTCGTCCAGGTCGACACCACCAATATCCTGTTCATCGTGGGCGGCGCCTTCGACGGACTGGACAAGGTCATACGCGACCGCACCGAGAAATCCGGCATCGGGTTCTCGGCGTCCGTGCGCGCCAAGACGGAAAAAGGCATAGGCGAACTCTTCGCCGAGGTCGAACCCGAAGACCTGATCAAGTTCGGACTCATTCCCGAACTGGTCGGGCGCCTGCCGGTGGTGGCCACCCTGGAAGAACTCCAGGAAGACACCCTGGTGCGCATCCTGACCGAGCCCAAGAATTCGCTGATCAAGCAGTTCCAGAAACTGTTCGCCATGGAAGAGGTCGAGCTCGACGTGCGGCCCCAGGCGCTAAGCGCCATCGCCCGTCGGGCGCTCAAGCGCCGCACGGGCGCGCGCGGCCTGCGCTCCATCGTCGAACAGGCGCTGCTCGACACCATGTACGAACTTCCTTCGCAGAAGAATGTCCAACGTGTGGTGGTGGATGAAAACGCGGTCACCGGAAAAGGTTCTCCGATACTGATTTATGCCGACCAGGAAGAGCAGCGGGCTTCTGATTCCCGGTCCGGCCAATCCAAGAAGCTCAAGGACGCGGCGGCTTGAAGATCTACAGGTAATACCCTTACGCAAAGTAGGTGATTCGAAACCATGGCTTGAAATCTGTCTTTTCGCCATCACATACACCTACAGGTAGTGCTGCAAAAGGGGGCTACGGCTTCCCTTTTGTTTTGAACACTTTGATTTTTAAGGAAATTACATGTCTGCAAGCCAGATTCTTTCTTCGGAACCCATGGACTTGCCCTTGTTGCCGCTGCGCGACGTGGTCGTGTTCCCGCACATGGTGATTCCCTTGTTCGTCGGTCGTCCGCGCTCGATCAAGGCGCTGGAACTGGCCATGGAGGCCGGCAACAACATCATGCTGGTGGCCCAGAAGTCGGCCGGCAAAGACGATCCCACGCCCGAAGACCTGTACGATATCGGCTGCGCGGCCAGCATCCTGCAGATGCTCAAGCTGCCCGACGGCACCGTCAAGGTGCTGGTCGAAGGCTTGCAGCGCGCCCGCATCCAGCACGTCAGCGATGCCGACACGCATTTCATGGCCAATATCGTGCCCATCGTGCTCGACGCCGACCAGAATTCCGAATCCGAGGCCTTGCGCCGCACGGCCGTGGCCCAGTTCGAGCAATACGTCAAGCTCAACAAGAAGATCCCCCAGGAAATCCTGACTTCGCTCAGCGGCATAGACGATGCCGGCCGCCTGGCCGACACCATCTCCGCGCACCTGCCCCTGAAGCTCGAGCAAAAACAGAAAATGCTCGAAATCATCGACACGGCGGGGCGTCTGGAAAACCTGCTGTCGCAGCTCGAAGCCGAAATCGACATTCTTCAGGTCGAAAAGCGCATTCGCGGCCGGGTCAAGAAGCAGATGGAAAAAAGCCAGCGCGACTACTATCTGAACGAGCAGGTCAAGGCCATTCAGAAGGAACTTGGCGAAGGCGAGGAAGGCGCCGACATCGAAGAGCTCGAGAAAAAGATCGAGGCGGCGCACCTGCCCAAGGACGCGCGCAAGAAAGCCGACGCCGAGATGAAAAAGCTCAAGCTGATGTCGCCCATGTCGGCCGAGGCCACGGTGGTGCGCAATTACATCGACACGCTCATCTCATTGCCGTGGCGCAAGAAAAGCCGCGTCAACAATTCCATCGAGAATGCCGAAAACGTGCTCGACACCGATCACTACGGGCTGGAAAAAGTCAAGGAACGCATTGTCGAATACCTGGCCGTGCAGCAGCGCGTCGACAAGCTCAAGGCGCCCATACTGTGCCTGGTCGGCCCTCCGGGCGTGGGCAAGACCTCGCTTGGGCAGTCGATCGCCCGCGCCACCAACCGCAAGTTTGTGCGCATGGCCCTGGGCGGCGTGCGCGACGAGGCCGAAATTCGCGGCCACCGGCGCACGTACATCGGTTCCATGCCGGGCAAGATCCTGCAGAACATGACGCGGGTGGGTGTGCGCAACCCCTTGTTCCTGCTGGACGAAATCGACAAGATCGGCGCCGATTTCCGCGGCGACCCGTCGTCGGCCCTGCTCGAAGTCCTTGATCCGGAACAGAACCACACGTTCCAGGACCACTACGTCGAAGTCGACTTCGACCTGTCCGACGTCATGTTCGTGGCGACCAGCAACACGCTGAACATTCCGCCGGCGCTGCTGGACCGCATGGAAGTCATTCGCCTGTCGGGCTACACCGAAGACGAAAAAGTGCATATCGTCTTCGATCACCTGCTGCCCAAGTTGATGAAGAACAACGGCGTCAAGGCCGGCGAACTGCGCGTGGACGAATCCGCCATCCGCGATATCGTGCGCTACTACACGCGCGAAGCCGGGGTGCGCGCGCTGGAACGCGAAATCAGCAAGATCTGCCGCAAGGTGGTCAAGCGCATGCTGGGCCAGGACGCGCCGGCCGTGCAAGCCGGGGAACCGCTGGTCCAGGTCGATTCGGACAATCTCAGCGACTTCCTGGGCGTGCGCCGCTTCGACTTCGGCCACGCCGAAAAGGAAAACAAGGTCGGTCAGGTCACCGGCCTGGCCTGGACGGAAGTGGGCGGCGACCTGCTGACCATCGAAGTGGCCGATATGCCCGGCAAGGGCGTGGTGCTGCGCACGGGGTCGCTGGGCGACGTCATGAAAGAATCGGTCGAAGCGGCCCGCACGGTGGTGCGCGCGCGCGCGCAGCGCTGGGGAATTGCCGACAAGGCGTTCGAAAAACGCGACTTGCACGTGCACTTCCCCGAGGGCGCCACGCCCAAGGACGGTCCGTCGGCGGGTATCGCCATCACCACCGCCATGGTCTCGGCGCTGACGGGCATTCCGGTCAGGGCGGACGTGGCCATGACGGGCGAGATCACGCTGCGCGGCGAAGTGCTGCCCATCGGCGGCCTGAAGGAAAAGCTACTGGCGGCGCATCGCGGCGGCATCAAGGTCGTGATGATCCCAGAGGAAAACGTCAAGGATCTGGCCGAAATCCCGGACAACGTGAAGAACCACCTGGAAATCATTCCCGTGCGCTGGATCGACCGGGTGCTGGAAGTGGCGTTGCAGAACATGCCCACGCCGTTGTCGGACGAAGAGGTCGCGCGCCTGGCGGCCGAATCGGTCGCCAACGCCAAGCCGGTCGAACCGTCCGGCGGGCTGACCGCCCACTGACCTGCGTACCGCCCTGAATGTTCATTCAGGCGTCTGGAAAAGAAGAAGCCCGGCATGCCGGGCTTCTTCTTTCTGGGTGCCGGGTTTCAGACCTTGGGGCCTCTTGAAGCCTAGTGAAGCGCAGAGGTGCGGATCAGCCCGACGGCAATGCCTTCAAGCGAGAAATCGTCGCCGGCGGTGATGCGTATGGGCTGGAAGTCGGGATTTTCGGGTAGCAGGGTGATGTCGCGGCCCGAGCGCGACAGGCGCTTGACGGTGACGTCGTCGCCCAGGCGCGCGACCACGATCTGGCCGTTGCGCGCGTCGCTGGCCTTCTTGACGGCCAGCAGGTCGCCGTCGAGTATGCCCGCGTCGCGCATGCTGGAACCCTGGACCTTCAGCAGGTAGTCGGGCGCCTGGCTGAACAAGGCGGGTTCCACGCCGATTTCGCGTTCTATGTGTTCGGCCGCCAGGACGGGACTGCCGGCGGCCACGCGCCCTATGATGGGCAGCAGCAGTTGCGCCAGCGCCGATGGCGCGTGGTCGGGAACGGCATGGTCGTCGGGCCCGGCGTTCAGGCGTATCCCGCGCGAGGCGCCCGCCGTCAGGGCGATGGCGCCCTTGCGGGCCAGCGCTTTCAGATGGTCTTCGGCGGCATTGGCCGATTTGAAGCCAAGCGCCCTGGCGATTTCGACCCGGGTGGGCGGAAAGCCCGTGCGGGAAATTTCAGCGCGGATAAGGTCGAAGACCTGCTGCTGTCTGGCGGTAAGCTTGATGGCCATGATCGATGAACTGTATGTTTGTACAGCATGGATTCTGCCCTAAGCGCCGCGGAAAATCAAGCGCCCGGCAAGCGGGCGGCCTGCCGGGCGTGGATAAGCGCGGGTTCGCCAGGCGGTCAGGCGGTCAGCACCTTGGCGATGGACTGGGCCACGTAGTCGATATTGCCGGTGTTCAAGGCCGCCACGCAGATGCGTCCGCTGCCCACGGCATACACGCCGTGATCGACGCGCAGGCGCTCGACCTGCGCGCCCGTCAGGCCCGAATAGGAAAACATCCCGCGCTGTGCGCGCACGAAATCGAAATTCAGGGCCACGCCGTTTTCGCGCAGTTTTTCCACCAGTTGGCCGCGCATGTCGCGGATGCGGTCGCGCATGCCTGCCAGTTCCGATTCCCACAGCGCGCGAAGTTCGGGTGAATTCAGAACGCCCGAGACCAGCATGCCGCCGTGGGTGGGCGGGTTGGAATAGTTGGCGCGGATGACGCGCTTGATCTGGCTGAGCACGCGCGCGCCTTCGTCCCGGCTGGCCGCGATCACGGTCAGCGCGCCCACGCGTTCGCCATACAGCGAAAACGACTTCGAGAACGACGAGCTGACCAGCATGGTGACGTCCAGGTCGGCGAACAGGCGCACGACGCTGGCGTCCTGTTCGATGCCGTCGCCGAACCCCTGGTAGGCGATGTCCAGGAACGGCACCAGTTCGCGCTGTTTGACCACTTGCGCGATTTGCCGCCATTGGTCCAGGGTGGGATCGACGCCGGTGGGGTTGTGGCAGCAGGCATGCAGCACGACCACGGTGCGCGCGGGCAGACCCTGGAGCGAAGCCAGCATGGCGTCGAAATTCAGGCCGTGGGTGGCGGCGTCGTAATAGGGGTAGGTGTCCACGGCGAAGCCGGCGCCTTCGAACAGGGCGCGGTGGTTGGCCCAGGTCGGATCGCTGATGACCGCCTTGGCCTGGGGCAGCAGGTGTTTCAGGAAATCGGCGCCGATCTTCAGCGCGCCCGTGCCGCCCAGAGCCTGCATGGTGACGGCGCGGCCGCTGGCGATGATGGGGGAACCGTTGCCCAGCAGCAGCGTTTGCGCCCCTTTGTTGTAGGCGGCGATGCCGTCCATGGGCAGGTAGCCGCGCGCGGCGGCCGCCTCGACCCGGGCGATCTCGGCGCGGCGCACGGATTCCAGCAGAGGAATGCGGCCCTGGTCGTCGCAATACACGCCGACGCCCAGATTGACTTTATTGGGGCGGGTGTCGGCGTTGAATTGTTCGTTCAGACCAAAGATGGGGTCGCGCGGGGCGAGTTCGACTGCGGCGAAAAGGGAGTTCATGAAGTAGGCGGGAAGGAGAGGGTGGAAGGATGTGACGCAATAGTGAGATAATAAGGGGTTTACCCTTATTGTGTCTAGCTCTCATGAACAACCCGGCACCCGGTTTCGTCGAATATGCCAACAGCCCGTTCCAGCTTTACCGGCCGTATCCTCCGGCGGGCGACCAGCCGCGGGCGATCGATACGCTGGTCGAGGGCATAGAGGACGGCCTGATGTACCAGACCCTGCTTGGGGTCACGGGTTCGGGCAAGACCTACACCATGGCCAATGTGATCGCCCGCACGGGCCGGCCGGCGCTGGTGCTGGCGCCCAACAAGACGCTGGCCGCCCAGTTGTATGCGGAAATGCGCGAATTCTTCCCCAACAACGCGGTCGAATACTTCGTGTCGTACTACGACTACTACCAGCCCGAAGCCTATGTCGCGGCGCGCGACCTGTTCATAGAGAAAGACTCGTCGATCAACGAGCACATCGAGCAGATGCGGCTTTCCGCCACCAAGAGCCTGCTGGAAAGGCCCGACACCATTATCGTGGGCACCGTGTCGTGCATATACGGCATAGGCAACCCGGGCGATTACCACGCCATGGTGCTGACCCTGCGCACGGGCGACCGCATCGCCCGGCGCGAACTGCTGGCGCGCCTGGTGACCATGCAGTACGAGCGCAACGACGTCGATTTCGTGCGGGGCACGTTCCGGGCGCGGGGCGAGGTCATCGACGTGTTCCCGGCCGAGCACGCCGAACTGGCCGTGCGCATCACCATGTTCGACGATGAAATCGAATCGCTGGACCTGCTCGACCCCTTGACCGGGAAGATCCGGCAGCGCTTGCTGCGATTCACGGTGTTTCCCAGTTCGCACTACGTCACGCCGCGCGACACGGTGCTGCGCGCCATCGACACGATCAAGGAGGAACTGCGCGACCGGCTGGCGTTCTTCACCCAGCAGGGCAAGCTGGTCGAGGCGCAGCGCCTGGAACAGCGCACCCGGTTCGATCTGGAAATGCTGCAGGAACTGGGGTTCTGCAAAGGCATCGAGAACTATTCGCGCCACCTGTCGGGCGCGCTGCCGGGCGAACCGCCGCCCACGCTCATCGACTACCTGCCCGCCAACGCCCTGATGTTCATAGACGAAAGCCACGTCACCATGGGCCAGCTGGGGGGCATGTACCGGGGCGACCGTTCGCGCAAGGAAACCCTGGTCCAGTTCGGTTTCCGCCTGCCGTCGGCCATAGACAACCGGCCGCTCAAGCTCGAAGAGTTCGAGCAGCGCATGCGCCAGTGCGTTTTCGTCTCGGCGACCCCGTCCCACTACGAAAACGACCACTCCGACAATATCGTCGAGCAGGTCGCGCGGCCCACCGGCCTGGTCGATCCCGAGGTGGAGGTGCGTCCCGCCAAGACCCAGGTCGACGACCTGCTGGGCGAAATCAAGAAGCGCGTGGTGCTTGGCGAACGCGTGCTGGTCACGACCCTGACCAAGCGCATGGCCGAGGACCTGACTGACTATTTGGCCGAAAACGGCCTGAAAGTGCGCTACCTGCATTCCGACATCGACACGGTCGAACGGGTCGAGATCCTGCGCGACCTGCGTCTGGGCGTGTTCGACGTGCTGGTCGGCATCAACCTGCTGCGTGAAGGCCTGGACATCCCCGAGGTGTCGCTGGTGGCCATCCTGGACGCCGACAAGGAAGGGTTCCTGCGCTCCGAGCGCAGCCTGATCCAGACCATAGGCCGGGCCGCCCGCAACCTGAACGGCCGCGCCATCATGTACGGGGAAAGGATCACCGATTCGATGCGGCGGGCCCTGGACGAGACCGAGCGCCGGCGCACCCGGCAGGTCGCGTTCAACAAAGAACACGGCATCACCGCCCGGGGCGTGAACAAGGCGGTGCGCGAACTGATAGACGGCGTCGTGGGCCGTGTCGAGCCGGCCTCGGCGGTCAACGACATCCCGCTGGCCGTCCTGGCCGACGACAAGGCCTTGTCCCGGGAAATCCGCCGCCTGGAAAAGCAGATGCAGGACCACGCCCGCAACCTGGAGTTCGAGCAGGCGGCCCAGGCGCGCGACGCCCTGAACGCCCTGAAGAAGCGCGCGCTGCTCAGTTAGCCCGCGGGCGGGCGGGTCGGCGCCGGCCGTCCGGGTACGGGCACAGGCGCGGGTGTGGGGAAAGTCCAACATTTTGTCGCTTGCCGCGGCCGGCGCCCGGGTCCGTGCCGCCGGCCGCGAACAGGGGCGGTCCGGTGCCCGCCGAACCGTCCGGCGCCGGGGTCCGGAACCGCCTTCAACCGATGCCGGAACCCTTTGTTGCAGTGCATGAATATTGGCTTCGGGATGCTCCGGCGCGGGGGCCGGCGCGGCCGCGCGCGAGGGCGCCGATTGGCGCTAATGTCTTAATGTAGCGGCGTTTTCTCAAGGGTAATCGGGGCGCCCGGACGGGTTGTGACATTGCAAAAAGTCTTGCCTTATTCCGGGTTTTCCCGCACACTGTGAAGCATGATGACTAAGGTACTTTTTGTCTGTATGGGCAACATTTGTCGCTCGCCAAGCGCAGAGGGCGTGTTCCGTCGCATGGTCGACGACGCCGGGCTTTCGTCCGTCGTCGGCGTCGATTCCGCCGGCACCCACAGCTTTCACATTGGCGAAGCGCCCGATGCGCGCGCCCAAGCGGCCGCGCGCAAGCGCGGCTACGATATCTCGCACTGTACGGCCCGCCAGGTCGTACCGGCCGATTTCCGCGAATTCGACCTGATTCTGGCCATGGACTGGGAAAACCTGTCGGCGCTTCAGCAGCAATGCCCCAAGGTGTACCAGCACAAGCTCATGCTGCTCATGCGCTTCGCCAACGAATTCGAAGAAGCCACCGTGCCCGACCCGTATTACGGCGGCCCCGAAGGCTTCGGCAAGGTGCTCGACTACCTCGAAGACGCCTGTCAGGGCGTTCTGGAACTCGTGCGCAAGCGGGCAACCCAATACCAGGCGGCCTGATCACCCTGCCGTTTTCCCGGCAGACACAGGCAGCGCAAAAAAAAGGGCTTTGGCCCTTTTTTTGGCGGCGTATAACCAAGTAATTTAATCGGGAATTGAGTTATACTTGAGTTAATTAGTCGGGAATGCCTTTTCCGTCATGGAAACCCGTCCCCGTCTGGTTCCTGTTTACCCATCTATGGCAAGGAAACATTATGCGTTTGACGACCAAAGGGCGTTTTGCCGTAACCGCCATGATCGACCTGGCTCTGCGCCACCAGCGCGGCCCGGTCACCCTGGCTGCCATCAGCGAACGCCAGAACATCTCGCTGTCGTACCTGGAACAGCTGTTCGGCAAGCTGCGCCGCCACGAACTGGTCGACAGCATGCGCGGGCCGGGCGGCGGCTATTCGCTGGGGCGCCTGGCGCGCGACATCACGGTGGCCGACATCATCTTCGCCGTCGATGAACCGCTGGATGCCACCAGTTGCGGCGGCAAGGAAAATTGCACGGTGGGCCGCATCACCAGCACGGGCAAGTGCATGACCCACGAACTGTGGTCCACGCTGAACCGCAAGATGATCGACTACCTGGATTCGGTCTCCCTGCAGGACCTGGTCGACCAGCAGCGCATGCGCCTGCTTCAGGAATCCACCCACCCGGTGCAGATACATCGCCCGTCGGACGTTAAAATACCCTCGTCGGTCCCGGCCTGATTTCTGGAGCAGTCATGTCTGTTCGTCCCGTGTATCTGGATTATTCCGCCACCACGCCCGTCGACCCCCGGGTCGTCGAGAAGATGATTCCCTGGCTGTACGAACGTTTCGGCAACCCGGCCTCCAGCAGCCACGCCTACGGCTGGGACGCCGAAGAGGCCGTGGAGCAGGCCCGCGCCGACGTGGCGCAACTGGTCAACGCCGATGCGCGCGAAATCGTCTGGACCTCCGGCGCCACCGAATCCGACAACCTGGCGATCAAAGGGGTGGCGGCGCAGTACGCCAGCCGCGGCAGGCACATCGTCACCGTCAAGACCGAACACAAGGCCGTGCTCGATACCTGCGCCCATCTGCAACGGCAGGGGTTCGAGCTCACCTACCTGGACGTGCGGCCCGACGGCCTGATCGATCTGGACGCATTGCGCGCGGCCTTGCGGCCCGACACCATCCTGGTGTCGGTCATGCTGGTCAACAATGAAATCGGCGTCGTCCAGGACATCGCCGCCATAGGCGCCATCTGCCATGACAAGGGCATCGTGTTCCATGTGGACGCGGCGCAGGCCACGGGCAAGGTCGATATCGACCTGCAGGCCGTCAATGTGGACTTGATGTCGTTCTCGGCGCACAAGACCTACGGCCCCAAGGGCATAGGCGCTTTGTACATACGCCGCAAGCCGCGGGTGCGGCTCGAGGCGCAGATACACGGCGGCGGCCACGAACGGGGTTTCCGTTCGGGCACGCTGGCCACGCATCAAATCGTGGGCATGGGCGAGGCCTACCGCCTGGCGCGCCAGGACATGGCGGCCGAAAACGACCGCATCCGCATGCTGCGCGACCGTCTGTGGGCCGGCCTGTCCCGGTTGGACGAGGTCTATCTGAACGGCGACCTCGAACGCCGGGTCGCGCACAACCTGAATGTCAGTTTCAACTATATCGAAGGCGAATCGCTGATCATGGGGCTGAAAGACCTGGCCGTATCCAGCGGCTCGGCCTGCACCTCGGCCAGCCTCGAGCCTTCCTACGTGCTGCGCGCCCTGGGACGCAGCGACGAACTGGCGCACAGCTCCATACGCTTCACGCTGGGGCGCTTCACCACGGCGCACGACATCGACGTCGCCATCCAGTCCGTCAGCGGGCAGGTCGGCCGCCTGCGCGAGATGTCGCCGCTTTGGGAAATGGCCCGGCAGGGCATCGATGTCGGCGCGGTGCAATGGCCCGCCGACCAGCCGGCACACGGGCGTTGAACGGGAAACAGGCGGTATGTTCTACAGCGGAAAAATAGCGGATCATTTCGACAACCCGCGCAATGTGGGCGGGTTCGATCCGGCCGACCCGGACGTGGGCACCGGCCTGGCCGGGGCGCCTTCGCAGGGCGACGTCATACGCCTGCAGATACGGGTCGACGAATCGGGTATCATTGTGCAGGCACGGTTCAAAACGTACGGCTGCGGCGCGGCGATAGCGTCCAGCTCTTTGGTGACTGAATGGCTGCGGGGCAAGACTCTGGACCAGGCCATGGCCATAGACAGCACGGCCATCGCCCACGAACTTGAACTCGAACCCATCAAGATCCACTGTTCCATGCTGGCCGAAGACGCCATACATGCCGCCGTACGCGATTATCGGCAAAAACACCAGGATTGACTCTCATGGCTATCACTCTTACTCGGCAGGCGGCCGATCACATCACCCGCCATATCTCCAAGCGCGGCGCCGGCGTGGGCCTGCGGCTGGGCGTCAAGGTGTCGGGCTGCTCGGGCCTGGCCTACAAGCTCGATTACGTGGACGCGCCCAACGCCGAAGACCGGGTCTTCGAACAATTCGGCGTCAAGGTCTTTGTCGACCCCAAAAGCCTGCCGTTCCTGGAAGGCACCTGCGTCGATTACTCGCGCGAAGGGCTCAACGAAGGGTTCAAGTTCTCCAACCCCAACGAAAAAGCGTCTTGCGGCTGCGGGGAATCGTTCACGGTCTGATACCCATTGGCCCCTTGCGGGGCGGCCACGAAAGCCTTTTGCCAAAGGCCCTGTCCCATAACGGGACAGGGCCTTTTTTCTCGAGGCGCCCGGTCGGCATCGCGGCCGCCCATTACCCGAATCTTGATCCAGGCTGAAAGCAGCGATCCGCTCTTTTAACACAGTGGATCCGCTTCCAATCCGTGGAATTGGGGTGAAATAATATGTTATTTTATATTTAACTTATGTTACGCTACACACAGTTTCATGCAGTTTATGTATCTGTCTGTCATTTATCGCGAAAGTTGAATACGAATTAGCTGGTTTTGTCAGTAATTGTATTGATTTTAGGCAATGAAGCCGCATACCCGCGGTGCATTGCCTCCAGGGCCCATTCGATTGAGGGATCGGACAGGCCCCGGGTTCGACGAATTGAGGGATTCGGCGAAGCCGTCGGCATCGATAAATGAAGGCACAAGCCGCTTGGCGCCTCCGGGGTGTTTTTGCCTCTGGTGTCGGGCGACGGGTAACAGCGTAACGGGTAATCGCCAGGGAGGCAGTAATGAACAAAGCGCATAGGCGTGGGAATGTCGTGCGGGTAACGGCGTTGACGGCGGCATTGTTGGGTGTGTACGGGCCGGCATTCGCCGACGGCGGCACAGCGTTGACGGTGGACAGCGGAAATTCTCCGGCCACCCTGGATTCCGGTACGACGTACACCAATGTGGTGATACTCGATGGCGGCACGGCTACCGGAACCAATTCCACCATAACCGGCTCGGAATACGAACTGGCCCAGGTCAACCCGGGCGGCAGCCTGACGCTGACGGGCGCGACCATCACCAATACCGTGACGCCCAATCAGAATGGCCGCGCGGTCAGCGTCGACGGGGCCGGCGGCCAGGCCACCTTGAACAATGCAACCATCACCTTGACTGCGAATGACGGCTGGTCGGGAGGGCATGCGTTCACGGCGGGTGTGGGCGTGCAAAACGGCGGCCATGCCGACATCGATGGCGGAACCATCATCGCCACGGGCAGCAAGCGTACCGTGGGCATACAGGCCAACGATGGCGGCTCCATCGATGCCAAGAACGTAGCGATCACCACCGACAGCACGTTCGGCCATGCGGTCAATGCATACACGGACCCCGCCGGAGACGGGCCCGCCACCGTGGTTACGCTTGATCACGTCACAGTCAATACTGGTAACGTCACTTACGCCGACGGCATTCAATCGGCCAACAAGGGGGCCAGTGTCGTCGCCACCGACACCGACATCACCACCCTGGGCACCGCCAGTTTCGGCGCCGAGGTATTCAACGGCGCCACGGTTTCGTTGACCGGCGGCAGCATTACCACCAGCGGCGCCAATGCGGCGGGCGTGCGGGCGTATGCGGGGGACGGCAACACCTTGCTTGGGGAAGCCACGGTCGACGGCACCACCATCACCACCAGCGGCAAGAACGCCATCGGCGTCATGGCCGGCGATCTGGACGGCTCTTCGGGGACGGCGGGTATCGTGACTTTGTCCCAGGCGACCATCAATACCTCGGGGCAGGGCGCGACAGGCATACAGGCCAATTACGGCGGCACAATAACCAGCACCGGCTCCACGATCACCACGACGGGCAGCGGTGCGCATGCGGCGGCGGCCCTGAACGGCTCTTCCATTGCCCTGGATGGCGACAAACTGAAGGCTACGGGCACCGGCTACGGGCTGTATGTCACCGGCGCCGGCTCGACTGTTACCGCCACGAACGGCACGACCATCGAAACGGATAATGGGAAATACGCGGTCGAGGCCGCGGACGGCGGGCAGGTCAGTTTAAGCGGCGGTTCGGTAACGAATGCCGGCACCGTAGGCGATAGGACCAGTATCTATGCAACCGGTGACGGAACGTCGGTGACCACGCACGATGTGGCCATCAGCAATAGCGCTCCCGGCCTGGGCACCGGGGATTTGTCCAATGTCGTATCGGCCGCCAATAACGCGACGGTCGAACTCAATGGCGGAAGCGTAACATCGGAAGGGTCGACATTCGGCCGTGGGCTGCTTGCCAGCTCAGGCGCGACCATTACGGCCAACAATGTGGATATCTCCACGGCCGGCACGCTGTCCAATGCGGTGCATGCGTTCAGTGCCGATGAAGGGGCCACGGGCCACAATACAGCCGATTCGGCGTTCATCAACCTTGATGGCGGCACGGTAAGCACCACAGGCGCCAACAGTTATGGCCTAAGCGCGCAGAACAGCGGGGCGGCCATCACCGCGACCGACACCACCGGCAAGACCTCCATCACCACGACCGGCGCCAATTCGTTCGGCGCCTCCGCCTATAACGGCGGAGCGCTGGACCTGACCGGCGTTACGATCGATACAAAGGGTACTGGCGCGGACGGTATTGCCGTCAACGAAACGCTCGGTGCCCAGAGCCCCAGCAGAGTGCCCACGCCCAACGTCGGCAGCACGCTGACGTTGAAAGACAGTAGCGTGACGTCCGAGAAGGCCAATGGCATATACGTGGGGAAAGACTCGACCGCCACCATCGAGAACACGGATATCAGTGCGGCAAAGCGTGGCGTGATTGTCCAGGATGGCGGAAGCGCCACGCTGACCGGCGGCTCCGTCGCATCGACGGGAAATGAGCAATACGCCGTTATGGTCGATGGGGCCGATTCGTCTTTCAGCGCAACCAATGTCGCTATCAGCGCCGCGGGTTCGATCGACAACCGCGGGGACGTCACCCATGCCATCGACCTGACCAACAACGCCACGGCCACGATTACCGGCGGCACCATAAAAACGACCGGCGCCAATTTCACCACCGGTATTTTTGCCCAGAAGAGCAGCAAGGCGACCGCGGAGAATGTCGACATATCCACGACGGGCGATACCGGTATCGGTTTGCGGGCCTACAGTTACGACAAAGTGGCTGGCGATGCGGTTGATACGCCTTCCATCACCGTAACGGGCGGTTCCATCAGCACGGCCGGGACCGAGAGCTATGGCGCATGGTCCCAGAACATAGGCGCGGAGATTTCTCTGGATGGAACGACGATTCAAACCCAGGGGGCGAATGCGTATGGGGTCGTGGCGTTCAATCAGGGAAACCTGGATTTGACCGACGTCGACATCAGCACCCAGGGAGACGGTGCGTATGGCGCTTCGCTTAACACGATGGGCGATGGGTATCGGCCGGGAGAAACGCCTGCGAATGGCGCCACCTTGACAATGGCGGGGGGCAGCATCACCACCCAAGGGAACAATGCGGCCGGAGTATTGTCCACGGCCGGGTCGACGGCCAACCTGACCGGCACGTCCATCACGACCAACGGCCTATACAGCTACGGCGCCTATGCCAACAGCGGGGGAACGATCAGGCTGGATGGCGGTTCGGTCACGACGAACAACGCCAAGGGCAAGGGCACGCAGGACGGCGACGGTTCGCGCGCGTATGCCTTGTATGCGGATGGCACGGGTTCAAGCGTAACCACGACGAACGGCACCACGATTCTTACCCAAGGCCAGCGCGCGTACGGCGCGTATGCCACGAACGGTGCGAACGTGACGATGAACGGCGGCTCGATCACCACGAATGGCTTCATGGCGTATGGCCTGTATTCCAGCGGCGCCGGATCGACCGTGGACGCCAGCAACGTGAACGTCACCACCACGGGTGACGTCGGCGATGCCGTCTGGGCGTACCAGGGCGGTGTCACCACCCTGAACGGCGGCACGATCACGGTGGGGGGGGACCCCAACGTGAATCCGCCCGGGGAAACCGCCAATGGCTTGGTGGCGGTGGGCGGCGATGGCGGCGCCATTGCGGACGGTACGATCAATGCCACCGGCATCACGCTGGTAACCAAGGGAACCGACAGCGTCGGGGCGCTGGCCGGGGCGCAAGTCGGCACGTCTTATACCAGCGGCACGATCAATCTGAATAATTCCAGCATTACCGTGCAAGGCGCAAATTCGGTGGCGGCCGAGGTCGACTACGGCAGTACCTTGAACGCCAGCAATGGCACCAAGCTGGTGTCCCAGCAGGGCGACGGCATCGTCATGACGGGCAACTCGACGGTGAACCTGACGGGCACGACCGTCGAGGCGGCGGGCGCATCGCTTGTGTCGAACCTGGATGGCGCTGGGCAAGAACAAAACATCACCATCGGCAGCGGTTCGACGCTGACCAAGAACGACGGTCGATTGTTGCAGGTCAACCGCACGGACGACGGCATGGATGGGGTGGTGAATCTGACCCTGGCGGACGGCTCGATATCTCATGGGGATATCGTCGATTTGGATGGTTTGGACAGCGATGGCGTTCGCACGGATGGCGGTTCGACAGACCTTGGCGGAAAGACCAATTTCACGGTCGGTGCCGGCGCCACCTGGTCCGGCGTGGTTCGCGGCATCAACGACACCACTGTTGAGGATGGCGCCAGCGCCACGAACGACGCCCCGACGACAGTCACAGGCAATGTCGCGACCGGAACCAATACGACGGTAACGTACAACGATAGCGCGACGATCGGTGGCGGGGTTTCCACTGGATCGGGTTCGACGGCTGTGTTCAATGGAACCACCGAAATCGGAAGTACAAGCGGTAGTACCGACGGAAGCGGTAACGTCAATGGCACAAATTCAAGCTTGACTTTCAACGGTGCGACCACCATTCACAATACGGTCAGCGGCACGGGCTCCAATCTGACATTCAATGGCAATACGAGCATAGGCAATGGCATATCAGGCAGCGACGGTACGCACTTCGTGTTCAGCAAGACGGGTACGACCGTCATTACCGGGAACGTCACGCTGGATAGCGGCTCCACCACCCATGGCGGTACGGTCGACAACCTGATTACCGTCACGGGCAATGCCAACGTTACCAATGGCGCCACGCTGGGTGGCGATTTGAACATCCAGGGCGCGCTGAATTTGGATGGCGGCACGATAGGACCGGGGAATTCGGTGGGGACCATAACCGCCACTTCCCTCAGTGGCGCTGGCCTTAATGGCACTTATCATGCCGAGGTCAACTCGGCGGGCAAGTCGGACTTGATCCATATCACGACGGGTCTTGTCGATCTATCAAGCACCAAGCTGGAAGTCGCGCAGGAAAACGGCAACGGCGGCTACGTGCTGAACCATGACTACACCATCTTGCAGGCTGACGGAGGTCTTGTCGCGAGCACGGCCTTTCAAAGCGCGGGCCTGGACAGCAGCCTTGCGGGCTCGCTGGTCAAGCTGGATCCGATCATGTACGACGACGGTACGGGCACGGTCAAGATCAGTCTGTCGCTGGACAACACCAAGGCCAGCGCGTTTGACGGGACGTCGAACCAGAACGCGACTCTGGGCGGCGTGATGTCGGTCGCAGGTAAAAATACGGCGGCGGATGCGGCCCTGTCCTCCACCGATACCACGGGCTCCCTGGATCAGCTCTCGGGCGAGTCGCATGCCAGCACGCAGTCGGTGCTGCTGGCCTCGGGCGGGCTGGTGCAAAACACGCTGTTCGACCGGCTGCGCGGCAACCTGGGCGCCGGCATGCTGCCCGGCGAGCCGGTGGCGCAGGCCTCGGGTCCGTTGCCGGCTTCCGCCATGCCGCGCTCGGCCGCCTTGCCGCTGTGGTTCCAGGTGGTCGGAAACTGGAGCACGCTGGGCGGCACCAGCAACACGGCGCCGGTCAGCACGTCCACGGGCGGGGTGTTCCTGGGCGGCGATACGCCGGTGGGAGACGGCTGGCGCGTCGGCGGGGCGTTTGGCTACACCAACAGCAACATCGACGTGGACGACCGTTCGTCCGGCGCCAATGTCAACAGCTACACGGCGGCGCTGTATGGCGGCAAGAGCGCGCCCATGGGCAACGGCCGCCTGAAGTTCATGGCGGGCGTCGGGGTGACGCGCAACAATGTCGACAGCCGCCGCACGGTGACCCTGGGCGGATCGCAGACGCTGAAGGCGTTCTACCATGCCGATTCGGCGCAGGTGTTCTCCGAACTGGGCTACGCCATGCCGCTTGGGGCCGATATGGAAATCGAACCGTACGCGGGCGTGGCTTTCCAAAGCCTGCATACCCAGGGGTTCGATGAATCGGGCGGTGATGCGGCGCTTAGCGTCAACGGCGAAACCGATAACGTCACGACCACCACGCTGGGCCTGCGCGGCAAGAAGCGGTTCGACCTGGGCGCCGCCAGGCAGGCGGTGCTTAGCGCCGGGCTGGGCTGGCGCCACGCCATGGGCGACATCACGCCCACCAGCCAGATGGCGTTCGTCACCGGGGGCGGCACGTCGTTCAATGTGGAAGGCGCGCCCGTGGCCCAGGACGCGGCGGTGGTGGATGTAAGCGGCGAAATGGTCGTGGGCAGGGACGCGGCCGTGGGCCTGCGCTACAACGGCCAGTTCGGCAGCGGCAGCCACGACAACAGCGGCACCCTGTACCTGAAGGTGCGTTTCAAGTGACCTGACCGCCTGCGGCGTTATTCTTGGCGCCGCAGGGGCTACCCGCCGGTTCCCGGTGGGCAGCATGCCGCTCCGGCACGTATATGGTTTACGGTGGGCCGTAAATTCCAGTTTTGTGAATCAGGCGAGAAGCCGGGTCTTATAGCCCTGGCTTTTCAGCAAGGTAGTCGCTTGCTTGTCGAAAGAGGCAAATGTTTCTCCGCCCAGCCAGTTGCCTTCGTAGGCCATGATGCCGTCCGCGAAATCGCCGCCGGCTTCCAGAAGCGCCAAACCGGCTTCTACCGCTTGGCGGTTCATGACGACATTTTCGGCATCGAGCAGGGCGCGTATGGCCTTGGAGACATCTTCCTTTGATAGTTTGGCGCCCCGAAGCAGCACCCATACCAGCTCGCACAGACACGGTAGAGAAATGGCGATCAGCGACGCTTGCCGCAGCAGTGCCGTCGCCTTTGCCGCTTGCCCGGCGTCGTCCTGCAGGACGGCTCGTACCAGTACGTTTGTGTCGGCGGTGATTTTCATGGTTCGCCGCCCCAGCCGGAGGCGGCAATCTCGTTGATTTCTTCAATCGAAAGAACTTTTTTCGTCTTGCCCGAGAGCAGGCCGACAAAGCCTTCGATCGAACCGGTCGGCCGTGCCGCCCTGATCCGCAATTCGCCGTTCGGAAGTTTGTCGAAATCGATCCGTTCACCCGGCTTGATCCCAAGGTGGTGCAGCAAATCCCGCTTCAGCGTGATTTGTCCTTTCATTGTGACGGCCAGGGAAGTCATCGAATGATTCCGTTTGGTGTATTCAGATATCCATATAGTAATTGAAAAATCAATTACTATCAAGCCGTGGCGGCATCCATCAGGATGCGCTTCAGATGACCGCCCGCGGCGCTATTCTTCGCGCCGCAGGTGCGGAAACAGAATGACGTCGCGGATGCTGGGGCTGTCGGTAAGCATCATGACCAGCCGGTCGATGCCGATGCCGCAGCCCCCGGTGGGCGGCATGCCGTATTCCAGCGCGCGTATGTAGTCGGCGTCGTAGTACATGGCTTCCTCGTCGCCCGCGTCCTTGGCCCGCACTTGCGCCTGGAAGCGCGCGGCCTGGTCTTCCGGGTCGTTCAGTTCGGAGAACCCGTTGGCGATTTCCCGACCGGTGGCGAACAGCTCGAACCGTTCGGTGATGCCGGGGCGGGTATCCGAAGCCCGCGCCAGCGGCGATACCTCTATGGGATAATCGACGATGAACGTGGGGTGCCACAGCTTGGTCTCGGCCGTTTCCTCGAACAGCGCCAGTTGCAGGGCGCCCGTGCCGGCGTGCGCCAGGGCGGGTCCGTTCACGTCGGCGCCCAGCCGCTTCAGTTCGGTGCGCAGGAACGCGTCGTCGCGCAGCTGCGCCGGCGTGTAGCCGTCGGCGTATTTCAGAATGGCCTGTTCTATGCTTAGGCGGTCGAAAGGCTTGCCCAGGTCCAGGGTTCTTTCCTGGTAGGTCAGGGTTGCGCTGCCGCACGCGGCGACGGCCACGTGCCGGATGAGCGCCTCGACGAAGTCCATCAGCCAGCGGTAGTCGGTGTACGCCGCATAGAATTCCATCATGGTGAATTCGGGGTTGTGGCGCGGGCTGACCCCTTCGTTGCGGAAATTGCGGTTGATCTCGAAAACCCGCTCGAAGCCGCCCACGATCAGGCGCTTCAAGTACAGTTCGGGGGCGATCCGCAGGAACATGTCCATGTCCAGCGCATTGTGGTGCGTGGCGAAGGGCTTGGCCGCGGCGCCGCCGGGAATGGGATGCAGCATGGGCGTCTCGACTTCCAGGAACCCCGCGTCCAGCATGAACTGGCGGATGCCGCCGGTGATCTTGCTGCGCGTCATGAAGGTGCGCCGGGTTTCCTCGGTCATGATCAGGTCGACGTAGCGCTGGCGGTAGCGCAGTTCCTGGTCGGCCACGCCGTGGAACTTGTCGGGCAGCGGGCGCAGCGACTTGGCCAGCAGGCGCAGGGTTTCGGCGTGGACCGACAGTTCGCCCTTGTTGGTCTTGAAGACCGTGCCCTCGATGGCGATGATGTCGCCGATGTCCCAGGTCTTGAACTGCGCGTAGGCGTCCTCGCCCAGGGCACCCTTGTCCAGGTAGATCTGGATGCGTCCGGACTGGTCGGCCAGCGTGGCGAAGCTGGCTTTGCCCATGACGCGTTTCAGCATCATGCGCCCGGCCACGCTGACCCGCTTGGTCAGTTCCGCCAGGGCTTCCTTGTCCTGGGCGCCGTAGTCGGCGTGAAGCTGGCGCGCGCAATCGCGCGGATGGAAGTCGTTGGGGTAGGCCGGCCCCGACTCGCGCAGTTTCGCCAGTTTGGCGCGCCGTTCGGCGATCAGGTGGTTTTGGTCGGACTGCTGGGGGGAGATGGCGTCGGTCATGGATTGGTATCAGGCGTGTTGTCGAATGTCGTCGATCACGGTGGCGCCGAAATCGGCGCCGGTCAGGTATTTCAGTATCTTGGCGGCAACCGTGGCGGGCTCGGCCAGTTGGCCCTGTTCATGCATGGCGACAAAGCGGTTCAGGTTCGGGAAATCGTCGGCGCTGCTGGCGCGTATGCGTTCCTGCATGCCGGTGTTGATGACGCCCGGGGCCAGCGACACGGCGCGCACGCCGGGGTTTTCGGCGGCCAGGACCTGGGTGTAGCGGTCCAGGGCCGCCTTGGTGGCGCAATACACGCCCCAGCCCGGCATGGGGTTGCGGCCCGCGCCCGATGAAATGTTCAGGATGCGGCGCTCGGCGCCGCCGGGGGTGCCGCGCAGGAACGCGGCCACCAGCAGCATGACGCTGGCGACGTTCAGGCTAAGGGCCGAGATGATCCGGGCCGCGCTGGTCAACTGGGCGGCCGGGATGATGGGGTCCACCGTGCCGGCATTGTTGATCAGCAGATAGCGCTGCGCGGATCCGGGCAGGTTGGCCACGACCTGTTCCGCGCCCACTTCGGCGGCGGCCGGGTTGGACAGGTCGATCTGGATCTGCTGCACGGTGCAGCCCGACGCGGCGGCATGCGCGGCCAGGGCGGCGTCGTGGCGGCGCGACAGCGTGATCAGGTGCGTGTCGGGGCTCATCAGGCCCAGCGCCAGGGCCTGGCCCAGGCCGGCCGATGCGCCGGTCAGTACTGCCACGGTCGAGATAGTCATGTCGGTCCTTTGATCAGACGCCTTGCTTGAGGCTGGCCTGGATGAAGGCATCCAGGTCGCCGTCCAGCACTTTCTGGGTGTTCGATATTTCCACGTTGGTGCGCAAGTCCTTGATGCGGCTCTGGTCCAGGACGTACGACCTGATCTGGTGGCCCCAGCCCACGTCGGATTTCGCGTCTTCGAGCTTTTGCTGCTGGGCCATGCGCTGGCGCAGTTCCAGTTCGTACAGGCGCGACTTCAGCATCTGCATGGCTTCGGCCCGGTTGCGGTGCTGCGACCGGTCGTTCTGGCACTGCACCACGATGCCGCTGGGCGTGTGCGTGATGCGCACGGCCGAATCCGTCTTGTTGATGTGCTGGCCGCCCGCGCCGCTGGCCCGATACGTGTCGATGCGCAAGTCGGCGGGGTTGATGTCGATCTCGATGGAGTCGTCGACTTCGGGGTAGACGAACACGCTGGCGAAAGACGTGTGGCGCCCGTTGGCCGAATCGAACGGGCTTTTGCGCACCAGGCGGTGCACGCCCGATTCGGTGCGCAGGTAGCCGAAGGCGTAATCGCCTTCGATCTTGATGGTGGCCGATTTGATGCCCGCGACTTCGCCGTCGGACTCTTCCAGCACTTCGGCCTTGAAGCCCTTGCGTTCGCAATAGTGCAGGTATTGGCGCAGCAGCATCGAGGCCCAGTCCTGGGCTTCGGTGCCGCCCGCGCCCGCCTGGATGTCCAGGAAACAGTTCATGGGGTCGGCGGGGTTGGCGAACATGCGCCGGAATTCAAGGTCTTCCAGCCGCTGCCCCATGGCATCGCAGTCGTCTTCGATGGCCCGCAGGGTGGCGTCGTCGCCGTCGGCCAGTTCGAACAGTTCGCGCGAATCGGCCAGGCCCGAACCCAGTTCGGTCAGCGTCGTCACGATGTTTTCCAGGCTTTTCTTTTCGCGGCCCAGGTCCTGGGCGCGCTTGGGGTCGTTCCAGACGTCGGGGTTTTCAAGTTCCGCGTTTACGACGGCCAGACGTTCCGCTTTGGCAGCGTAGTCAAAGATACCCCCGTAGCGCCGACTCGCGTTGCGCGTAGTCGTCCAGGCGGGCGGCGAGTTGATTCTGGCGTTCGGCTTCCATGATGTTCCTGAGTGCGTTTTTATTTACATCAATTTATGAATTGAGCTATCGATTCATATTTTATTAAACTATCGGCTCGTATTTTAACCTGACAACCAGCACGGCCGGGATGCGGGCCAAAAGGACGCCACAATGGATGAATTCATGCTTGCCGCCATCGCAGAGGCTCGCCAGGGCGTGGCCGAGGGGGGCATCCCCATAGGCTCGGTCATCGTGCACGAGGGGCGCATCATCGGGCGCGGGCACAACCGGCGCGTGCAGCAGGGCAGCGCCATTTTGCACGGCGAAATGGACGCGTTCGAAAACGCGGGCCGCCAGCCGGCCTCGGTATACCGGGAGAGCGTGCTCTACACCACGCTCTCGCCCTGCGCCATGTGCAGCGGCGCCATTCTTCTGTACGGCATTCCGAAGATCGTCGTGGGCGAGAACGTCACCTTCATGGGCGAAGAGGCATTGCTGCGCGGGCGCGGCGTGCGGGTCGACGTCCTGCAGAATGGCGATTGCATCGCGCTGATGCGCGAATTCATCGCCAGCCGCCCGGATCTCTGGAACGAGGACATCGGCACGTAGCCGGCGCCAGGCTAGCCCGACGCCTGGGCGAATTCGATGATCAGCTGCGCCGAGACCACGCCGTTCCAGACGTTCTGGTCCAGGCGGTAGGCGGCGTCGATATATTCCGGCAGGGTTTCGGCGTGGTTGAACCAGATGGCGTCGAAGTGCTGGCGGTCGCGCTCCAGGCGCAGCTTCAGGTGCTTGTCCTTCAACAGGCGCTGCTGGCGCACCAGGAACGTGTCGCGGAAGATGGGCGCGGGAAATCCGGTGCCCCAGACCTGCTGCTGCAGCAGGCCCGCGACCTCGGCGTTGGCGTATCCGCTCTCGAGCGACCCGTCGGTCTCTATGACGGGGTCGAAGCTGGCCTTGCCGCTGAATTCGCGCACGGCGTCGTCCAGGCCCGCGACGAAGGTGTCGTAGGCGTCTTCGCGCAGGGTCAGCCCGGCGGCCATGGCGTGGCCCCCGAACTTCAGGATGATGCCCGGATGGCGCTTGGCGACCAGGTCCAGCACGTCGCGCAGGTGGATGTCGGGAATCGAGCGCCCCGAGCCGCGCAGTTCGTTTTCGCCCGAACGGGCGAAGGCCAGGGTCGGGCGCCAGTAGGTTTCTTTCAGGCGCGAAGCCACCAGTCCGACCACGCCCTGGTGCCAGTCGGGGTGGTACACGCAGACCGACGCGCCTATCACGGGCTGCGACGTTTCTATGGCGGCCAGCGCCTCGTCGCGCATAGTGGTCTCTATGGCGCGCCGCTCGTGGTTCATCGCGTCCAGTTCCCTGGCCAGTTGCAGCGCCAGGCCTTCGTCGTCGGTGGTCAGGCAGTTGATGCCCAGGCTCATGTCGGCCAGCCGTCCGGCGGCGTTGATGCGCGGGCCCAGGGCGAAGCCCAGGTCGAAGGCGCTGGCTTGCCGCGGTTCGCGGCCGGCCACGGCGAACAGGGCGCGCACGCCCGCCTGCATGCGGCCGGCGCGCATCTTGTTCAGCCCCTGCGTGACCAGCAGCCGGTTGTTGGCGTCCAGCCTGACCACGTCGGCCACGGTGCCCAGCGCGACCAGGTCGGCCAGATTGTCCAGGCGCGGCCCCGCGTCCGGCGCGTACACGCCGCGCCGGCGCAGTTCGGCGCGCAGGGCCAGCATCAGGTAGAAGATGACGCCCACGCCGGCCAGGTTCTTCGAGGCGAAGCCGCAGCCGGGCTGGTTCGGGTTGACGATGGCCAGGGCGCGGGGCAGGGTGTCGCCGGGCAGGTGGTGGTCGGTGACGATGACCTGCATGCCCGCTTGCAGCGCGGCATCGACGCCGTCGATGCTGGCGATGCCGTTATCGACGGTGATCAGGATGTCGGGCCGGCCCGCCGGGTGTTGCCGCGCCAGATCCACCACGGCGGGCGACAGGCCGTAGCCGGTTTCGAAGCGGTTGGGCACCAGGAAGTCGACCTTGGCCCCCATGGCGCGCAGGCCGCGCAGTCCCACCGCGCAAGCGGTGGCGCCGTCGCAATCGTAGTCGGCGACGATCAGCAGGCGCTTGCCCGCGTCTATGGCGTCGGCCAGCAGTCTTGCGGCGTGTTCGCTGTGGGTCAGCCTGGCCGGCGGTATCAGCGCCGGCCAGGCCAGCCGCGCCTGGTCGGCGCCGGTGATGCCGCGCGCGGCCCACAGGCGGGCCAGAAGCGGGTGTATGCCCGCGGCTTCCAGAGTGCGGGCCGCGTCGGCCCGGGCGGGACGGTTGTTCAGTTGGGGGGTGACCACCAGGTCCTCCAGGCATCGCGGCCGCCGGGCAGCCGCGCCATCAGTTTTCGCAGGGCGCCGGGCGTAAGCTCGACGAGTCGGTCGCGTCCGATCAGCACCAGCGCGGGCGCCGCGTTTTGCCGCGCAAGCGGCTCGAACACGTTTTTTTCCAGATCGGCCAACGCCGCCAGCCAGCCGCCCCAGTCGCGTGTGGCGTGGCTGGGCGCAAGCTGGGCATGGGTCTGCGCCGGCGGGGAATCGGCGGTTTCATGGAACTGATCGCCCGCGCCGCCGCCAAACACCCATACGCTGTTGACGGCGCGCAGCCCGTGCGCCGCGCGCGCCCGGTTCACGGGGTGGTCGAACCACAGCATCTGCAGTTCGTTGACCAGCCGCCGCCACGGACGCGTGGCCGCGTCCTGCGGCCACCAATCGTTGACCGAGGTGATCCCGACCAGCGACGGGCTGACGCTGGCCGGCAGCGTGGCGGTGTCTTGCGGCAGAATGCGCCAGCGCTCGATGCCGGTGCGCCGGGCCGTGAAGCCGGATTCGGCCAGTACGCGTTGCGCGGCGTCAAACAAGGCTAAACTCTGGTCTGGCGTGATGGCCAGGTCCCGCGCCGGCAGCAGGGCCGCGCCGTCGCGCGACGGCGCGATATGCACCAGTTCGGCCAGCCACACGGGGTCGGCCCCGCCGGGGGCGGGCGCATCGGTGCCGGCGGCGTCCCGGGCGTGCAGCAGGGGCCCCAGGCCGCAGGACAGATTCTGGCCGGCGCGCGGCGCGAATCCGCGGGCGCGCAGCAGCCACTGTTCGTAGGGTGTGCAGGCGGCCCGGGCCGTATCGCAGGCGATCACGCGGGCATGGCCTTGCCGCATCCAGCGTGTCAGTGTCGGAGCGGTCTTTTGTACGTGCGCGATCAGTTCGCGCGCCGTGCCCGGATCGGGCAGGGCGCCAGGTAGTACGATTTGCATTTCTCGATTGTAGTGTCAACGGAAAAACGGTGGCTGGTCTGTCATGTCATATGAACTGTGGATAGGGGCGCGTTACGCGGGACTGGCCGGAGGGCGGCGCAAGAAGAGCGGCCGCCGCGACCGGTTCGTGTCGTTCATCGCGGCCAGCTCCATGGCCGGCATCGCCCTGGGCGTGGCCGCCCTGATCATCGTGCTGTCGGTCATGAACGGCTTCCAGACGCAGGTGCGCGACCGCATGCTGTCGGTGCTGCCGCACATCGAGCTGTATGTGCCGGGCGTTCTGCCCGAGCATGTCCTCAAGCATTGGCAGGCCATCGCCGGCGACGCCCGCCGGGACAAGAAGGTCAGGGGGGCCGCGCCGTTCGTGGCGGCGCAGGCCATGATCGTGCGCGGCCAGGCGCTTAGCGGAGTGCAGATCCGCGGCATAGATCCCAAGCTGGAGGCATCGGTCTCGGATGTGGGCGGACAAATGATCAGCGGCAACATAATGTCGCTGGAGCCGGGCAGCTACGGCATCGTCCTGGGCAATCAACTGGCCGCTTCCCTGGGCGTGCGCAAGGGGGACACCGTTCTGGTGCTGGCGCCCCAGGGGTCGGTCTCGCCGGCCGGCTTCGCGCCGCGCATGAGGCAATTCACCGTGTCGGGCATTTTTTCCTCGGGCTACTACGAATACGACGCGTCGCTGGCCTTTGCCAATTACGAAGACATCGGCCGGGTGTTTCGCGACAGCGGCGTCAGCGGCGTACGCCTGCGCATCGCCGATATGCAGCATGCGCCCGAAGTGGCGCGGGAACTGCGGCGCTATGTGCCCGATTCCGTTCAGATCCGCGACTGGACCCAGGACAACCGCACCTGGTTCGCCGCCGTGCGCACCGAAAAACGCATGATGTTCCTGATACTGGCCCTGATCGTGGCGGTCGCCGCCTTCAACCTGCTGTCGTCGCTGGTGATGGCGGTCAAGGACAAGCAGTCCGACATCGCCATTTTGCGTACGCTGGGCGCGGGGCCCCGGGAGATCGCGCGCATATTCCTGGTGCAGGGTTCGCTGATCGGCGTGGTGGGCACGGCGCTGGGCGTGGCCTTCGGCACGCTGATCGCCTACAACATCGAGACCATCGTGCCGTTCATCGAGCATCTTTTCGGCGTGCATTTCCTGCCGCAGCAAATCTATTTCATCAGCGAACTGCCGTCGAATCCGGAGCTCTCCGATATCATGATCATTGCCGCGACGTCCCTGATACTTTCCCTGCTGGCCACGCTGTACCCAAGCTGGCGCGCCTCCAGGCTGCAACCCGCACAGGTGCTGCGCCATGACTGAACATCGCAACGACTACGTGCTGCAGGCGCACAATCTGTTCAAGACGTACGACGAGGGCGACGAGCGCATCGACGTGCTGCGCGACGTCAGCCTGCACGTGGAACGGGGCGAAATGGTGGCCATCGTGGGTGCGTCGGGCTCGGGCAAAAGCACGCTGCTGCACACCCTGGGGCTGCTGGACCAACCCAGTTCGGGCTCGGTGTTCATCAACGGGGCGTCCTCGGCCAGCCTGTCCGAGGCGCGCCGCAGCCAGGTGCGCAATCGCGAACTGGGCTTTGTATACCAGTTCCACCATCTGCTGCTGGAATTTTCGGCCCTGGACAACGTCGCCATGCCCCTGATCGTGCGCCGGGAACGCCGCGACCACGCCCGGGTTCAGGCGCAGGCCGTGCTCGAGCAAGTCGGGCTGGCGGACAGGGCGCACCATTACCCCGGCCAATTGTCGGGGGGGGAACGCCAGCGCGTGGCGCTGGCCCGGGCGCTGGTCACGCGCCCCACTTGCGTGCTGGCCGACGAGCCCACCGGCAATCTGGACCGCAATACGGCCGAAGGCATGTTCGACCTGCTGGTGCGGGTCAATCGCGAATTCGGCACCGCATTCGCCATCGTGACCCACGACCCCGCGCTTGCCGCTCTGGCGCACCGCCAGTTGTACATGGACAAAGGGCGTCTGGCCGACACTGAAACGGCGCCCGGCCCCGTGGCCGCCTGAAGGCCTTTTCAACGTGGAAAGCCCGTGCTGATCGACACCCATTGCCATCTGGACGCGGAGGAATTCGCCGCCGACCGCGATGCGGTCATCGCCCGGGCCGGGCAGGCGGGTGTGGGCGTCGTGGTGATTCCTTCGGTGGGGCGCGGCAATTTTTCCGCGGTCAAGACACTGGCCCATGCGTTTGCGGGCGGGGCGTACGCACTGGGCATACATCCCATGTACGTGCCCCGGGCGCGGGACGCCGATCTGGACGAACTGGAACGCCACGTGCTGGCCGCCCTGGACGACCCGCGTTTCGTGGCCATAGGGGAAATCGGCCTGGATTTTTTCGTGCCCGCGCTGAAAGAACCGGCCATGGCCGCCCGGCAAGAGCATTTCTACCGGGCGCAGCTGGAGCTGGCCCGGCGCCACGGCCTGCCCGTGCTGCTGCACGTGCGGCGCTCGCAGGATCTTCTGTTGAAGCATCTGCGCCAGTGTCCGGTGGCGGGCGGCATCGGCCATGCCTTCAACGGCAGTTTCCAGCAGGCGCGTCAATTCATCGACCTGGGCTTCGCCCTGGGGTTCGGCGGCGCCATGACGTTTGCGCGCGCATTGCAGATACGGCGCCTGGCGACGCAGTTGCCGATCGAATCACTGGTGCTCGAGACCGACGCGCCCGATCTGGCTCCGGCCTGGCTGGGCGCGCCGCAAGACGGCCGGCCCGCGACCGCGGCGCGCAACGAACCGGCGGAGCTGGCCGGCATAGGCCATGCGCTGGCGCAGTTGCGCGGCCTGGCCGATGCGGATCTGGCCGAGGCCACGGCGCGCAACGCGCGGCGCGTGATGCCGCGGCTGGCCGGCGCGTGCGCCGCGCACTGATCAGGGCAGGTTTTCCCGGAAGATGATCTGGCTCTGGACGGGTTCCACGCCGCTCATCAGGCTGCGGTGGTCGCGCAGGTTGGCGAAGATGCGCACGCAGCTCATGGTGGCGGACTGCGGGCTTTGGGTAATGACGGCGTCCATGGTGCCGTCGATCAGCAGGGCGCGCGTGTCGGGCGTCAGGCCGTGCCCGATGAACACGATCTTGCGCTCGACGTGCGCTTCCTTCAGCGCCTGGGCTATGCCGTCCGATGCGCCGCCTATGTTGTAGATGCCGGCCAGGTCGGGAACCTGCTCCAGCAGGTGGCGCGCGATGCGGTAGTTCTCGCGGGCGTTGTCCTGGCCTTCGCGCAGGCCCACGACGTCGATGGACGGGAAGAATTCCTTGAACAAATACAGAAAGCCCATTTCGCGCTCTTCGTGGGCGCGGTAGCTCAGGCTGCCCGCGATCATCGCCACCTTGGCGCTTCTGGGGCCTATGAACCGTCCGATCAGATAGGCCGCGGTGCGCCCGGCGGCGCGGTTGTCCAGGCCTATGTAGGCGGCCCGGCCCGAATTCGAGATATCGGTGATCAGCGTGATGACGTGTATGCCCTTGTCCACCAGGCGGTTGACGGCGTCGCGCACCAGCGGATGCTCGATCGCCATGAAGGCCACGCCCTGGGCGCGTTCGGCCTGTCTTTCCAGGGCGTCGGCCAGCAGGCTGGGGTTGAACCCTTCTATGTACTCGACCCGGCTTTTCACGTTGAACGGCGCCCAGTTTTCCTGGGAATAGTGCACGGTGTCGCCCAGCATGTTGATGAAGCGGTTGGTGCCCTTGGGCAGCAGGAACGAGATGCGCATGGGCTTGGGGTTGAGCGCGGCGCGCAAGTCTTTTTCGGGCAGGTAGCCCAGCCGTGCGGCCACGTCCAGCACTTTCTGCACGGTGATGTCGCGCACGCCCGCGCGCCGGTTCAGGACGCGGTCGACCGTCGCGGTCGATACGCGCGCGGCCCGGGCTATGTCGCCGACAGTGGCGCGGGAAGAAGAGTCGTCACGGTTTTTCTGCATGCGGAATTACATCAAAATACATCATTATTTATGTTTGACCAGGTGATGGCATGGCTTTATCTTCTTGCCTGTTGGCAATGATTTTTATTGTATTTGCTTGATCAGATAACATCAAATCAAATCAGGAGACATATATGCCGAATACCTCTCGTCGCCGCATGCTGCGGACTTTTTCCGCATTGCCCCTGGCCGGTCTCGTGTCGGCGCTGCCGGTCGTGGCCAGGGCGGCCGAATTCTCGTACAAGTATGGAAACAACCTGCCGCTGGCGCACCCGCTGAACGTGCGCGCCAAGGAAGCGGCCGATGAAATACGCGAAAAATCCAAGGGCCGGGTCGATATCGCGATTTTCCCGAACAACCAGTTGGGCGGCGACACCGATATGCTGGCGCAGGTGCGCGCCGGCGGGATCCAGTTCTTCACCCCGTCTTCCCTGGTGATCGCCACGCTGGTGCCCTCGGCGGCCATCAATGCCGTGGGGTTCGCGTTCAACGACTACGACGAAGTGTGGCGCGCCATGGACGGATCGGTGGGCGCCTATGTGCGGGCGGCCATACGCAAGTCGCGCCTGTATGCCTTCGAGAAGATGTGGGACAACGGATTCCGCCAGACGACCAGCAGCAAGGCGCCCATTGCCAGCGCGGCCGACATGGCCGACCTGAAAATACGCGTCCCGGTCAGCCCGCTGTCGATCTCCATGTTCAAGGCCCTGGGCGCGGCGCCCACCAGCCTGCAGTTCAGCGAAGTCTATTCCGCGCTGCAGACCAAGATCGTCGACGCCCAGGAAAACCCGCTGCCCATTATCCAGGTCGCCAAGCTGTATGAAGTGCAGAAGTATTGTTCCCTGACCAACCACATCTGGGACGGGTTCTGGTTCATCGCCAATGGCGCGGCCTGGGACCGCCTGCCCAAGGATATGCAGGCCATCGTCGCCGGCGCCATCAATGGCGCGGGGGTGCGCCAGCGCGGCGATATCCGCAAGCTGAACCAGTCCGTGCAGTCCGACCTGGAATCCAAGGGCCTGAAATTCAACAAGGTCGCCGCCGATTCGTTCCGTGCGAAGCTGCGCGACGCGGGCTTCTACAAGAACTGGAAAGGCCGTTTCGGCCCGCAGGCGTGGGGCGTGCTGGAACAGGCGGTCGGCAAGCTGGCCTGAGCATGTCGCACACCATGACGTCAACGGCCGGCGCCGCCTTGAGCCGCCGCGACCGCGGCATCGGGAAATGGGCGGGCCGGCTCGACGCCGGCATAGGCGCGGTGGTCGAACTGCTGGCCGTGGCGCTCATCGTGGTCGAGATCGCCATTCTTTTCAGCGGCGTCATCGCCCGCTATGTGGTGCACGTGCCGCTGGTGTGGACCGACGAACTGGCCACGATCCTGTTCCTTTGGCTGTCCATGCTGGGCGCGGTGATCGCGCTGCGCCGGGGAGAGCACATGCGCATGACTGCCCTGGTCGACCGGGTGGGGCCCGGGGCCAGAAGGTTCCTTGACGTGTTCGCCATTACCTCGTCGCTGGTGTTCCTGGTTCTTATCCTGGTGCCGGGCTGCAACTACGCCTACGAAGAGTCGTTCATCGTCACGCCGGCGCTGCAGATCAGCAATATCTGGAGCGCGGTGGCGCTGCCCGTGGGCATAGCCCTGATGCTGGTCGTCTCGCTGCTGCGCCTGCTGCGCCACGACAGCGGGAAAACCGTGGTGCTGTGCCTGCTGGGCACGACGGCGCTGGCGCTGGCGTTCTGGCTGGCCAGGCCATTGTTTTCCGGCCTGGGCAACATCAACCTGATCATCTTCTTCGTGGTGATCGTGGCGGCCAACGTCTTTGCCGGCGTGCCCATCGCGTTTTCGTTCGCCCTGGCCACGTTCGGATACCTGGCCTTGACCACGCCCACGCCCATGGTGATTCTGGTGGGCCGGCTCAACGCGGGCATGTCGCACCTGATCCTGCTGGCGGTGCCGCTGTTCATCTTCCTGGGCGCGCTCATCGAAATGACCGGCATGGCGCGCGCGATGATCCAGTTCCTGTGCAGCATGCTGGGCCACGCGCGCGGCGGCCTGTCGTACGTGCTGATCGGCGCCATGTACCTGATATCCGGCATCTCTGGGTCCAAGATCGCCGACATGGCCGCGATCACGCCGGTGCTGTTTCCCGAAATGAAGAAACGCGGATCCAGTCCGGGCGAGCTGATCGCGCTGCTGGCGGCCACCGGCGCGCAGACCGAGACCATTCCTCCGTCCATCGTGCTCATCACCATAGGCTCGGTCACGGGCGTGTCCATCGCGGCTTTGTTCGACGGCGGCATCCTGCCGGCCATGGTGCTGGGCGCGGCGCTGTGCAGCGTGGTGTGGTGGCGTCATCGCCGGGAAGACCTGGGCGGCGTGCCGCGCTTCAAGAAGAAAGAGATCGCCCGCCTGTTCGTGGTGGCGCTGCCCGCGATATCGCTGCCTTTCGTGATCCGGGCCTCGGTAGTGGAAGGCGTGGCCACGGCGACCGAGGTGTCCACCATAGGCGTGGTGTATTCGATGCTGATCGGCCTGTTCGTCTACCGACGCTTCGACTGGAAGCGCCTGGGCCCGATGCTGGGCGAGACCGCGTCGCTGACCGGGGCCATCATGCTGATCATAGGCTGCGCCACCGCCATGGCCTGGGCGTTGACGCAGTCGGGGTTCTCGCGCGACCTGGCGCACATGATGGCCAGCATGCCCGGCGGCTCGTATGGATTCCTGGCCATTTCCGTGGTCACGTTCATCGTGCTGGGCAGCGTTCTGGAAGGCATTCCCGCCATCGTGCTGTTCGGGCCCCTGCTGTTTCCGATAGCCCGGGAACTGGGCATCAACGAAGTCCATTACTCCATGGTCGTGATTTTCTCCATGGGCATAGGCCTGTTCTCGCCGCCGTTCGGCGTCGGCTACTACGGCGCCTGCGTGATCAGCAAGGTCGATCCCAGCGCGGGCATGCGCCACATGCCGGGATATATCTGCGCGCTGCTGGCGGGCCTGCTGGTCGTCGCGGCGGTCCCCGGATTGTCCACCGGTTTTGGTTTCTAGATTTTCGTCCACAGGGGCGCAGCCGGTCATCGCAGACCGTTCCAGTTCAACGAACGCCTAGCAGGCAGGGAAGCATATGAGCACGTATTTTGGGGAAATCCGGCAGTTGGGCTATGTCGTCGAGGACATCGAGAAAGCCATGGCCCACTGGAGCGGCAAGCTGGGCGTGGGTCCGTGGTTCTACAACCCCAAGGTGCCCATTGTCGATTACCAGTACGACGGCCGCCGCTACGAGCCGCACAATTCCGTGGCCCTGGCCAATTCCGGATTCGTGCAGGTGGAACTGATCCAGGTCCGCAACGACGTTCCGTCCATGTACCGGGACTTCATGCAGGCCGGGCATACCGGCCTGCAGCACGTGGCCTACTGGACCGAGAGCTACGACCAGGATCTGGATCGCCTGCTGGGCCAGGGCTTTGTGCCCAGGATGAGCGGGCAGGTGGGCGAGCGCGGCCGCTTCGTGTATTTCGACACCGAATACCATCCGGGGACGGTGATCGAGCTCTCCGAGGTGGCCGGCCCCAAGGGCAAGCTGTTCGACCTGATCCGGCGCAGCGCCCAGGACTGGGACGGCAAGGACCCGGTCCGTGAATTTCCCGATCTGGGCACGCTGTAAGCGCATGCGGAGAGCCCATTCATGACCACGGCGGACCGCATTGTCGCGACCTATCTGATCGAAACCCCGCTGTCCCCCGAGACCGTCGCGCAGGTCATGGCCGGGGAGCAGTCCTGCGGCACGTTCGCGCGCGTGTCCGGCGAAACCGACGCGCTGCGCGAACGTGCGCGGGCGCGGGTCGAATCGCTGGAGCTGCTGGCCGATGCCCATGCCCCCAGCCTGCCCAACGCCTACCTGCGCCAGCGCGGCATTGCCGGGCCGTGGCGCCGCGCCCGGGTGTCGCTGTCGTTTCCCGTCGCCAACGTGGGGGTGAACCTGCCCACGCTGGCCGCGACCGTGGCGGGCAACCTGTACGACCTGGGCGAGACCACGGGCATGAGGCTGGAAACGGTCGTGCTGCCCTCGGCGTACCGCATGCGCTACGACCTGCCGCCGATGGGCATAGCCGGCACGCGCGCGCGCACGGGCGTGCACGGCACCAGCCTGATCGGCACCATCATCAAGCCCAATGTCGGCATGTCCGCGGCGGATACCGCGGCGCTGGTCGACACCTTGTGCCGCGCCGGGGTGGACTTCATCAAGGACGACGAGATCAGCGCCAACCCGGATCACGCGCCGCTGGCCGAGCGCGTGCCCGCCGTCATGGCCGTGCTGCGCGAGCACCGGCGGCGCACCGGCAAGCACGTGATGATGGCGTTCAACATCACCGATGAAACCGGGGCCATGCTGCGCCATGCCGAACTGGTGGAGCGCGAAGGCGGCGACTGCGTCATGGTCAGCCTGAACTGGTGCGGGTTTTCGGCGGTGCAGACGCTGCGGCGCGCCACGGCGCTGGCCATCCATGGACACCGCAATGGCTTCGGCGCGTTTTCGCGCCACCCTTTGCTGGGCATGTCGTTCCAGGCCTACCAGGCCTTGTGGCGCCTGGCGGGCGTGGATCACATGCACGTGCATGGTCTTCAGGGAAAATTTTCGCAGCCCGATGCCGAAGTGATCGAGGCGGCCGGCGACTGCCTGGCGCCTATGTCCGATACGGTCGACGATAGGGTGCTGCCGGTGTTTTCGTCCGGGCAGTGGGCCGGCACCGTGCCGGCGACGTGGGAAGCGGTCGGGACGAACGATCTGCTGTTCATGTCGGGAGGCGGCATCCTGGCGCACCCTGGCGGCCCTGCCGCAGGAGTGGCCAGCCTGCGCCAGGCCTGGGATGCGCAGCGGCTGGGCGTGACGCTGGCCCAATACGCCGCCGGCCACGCGGAACTGGCCGCGGCCCTGGACTTCTTCGGCAAGCCCCGGACATGACGGTGCGGCTGGGCTGGTACGGCGACGACTTCACCGGCGCCACCGACACCCTGGCGGTCGCCGCCCAGGCGGGCTGGCGCAGCCTGCTGTTTCTGGGCGTGCCCACCGACAGGCACCGGGCGTTGGCGGGGGAGCTCGACGCCCTGGGCATAGCGGGTTCGGCGCGCGCCATGAGCCCGGAGCGCATGGCGCGCGAACTTGCCCCGGTGGGGGAATACTTCCGCGGCGAGGGCGTGTCCGTGCTGCTGTACAAATGCTGTTCCACATTCGACAGTTCGCCGGACGTGGGCAGCCTGGGCGCGGCCATGGCGGCGCTGCGCCCGTACGTCGGTGTGCCCACCGCCTTCATCGTCGGCGGGCAGCCGGGCATAGGCCGGTATTGCTGCTTCAGCAATCTGTTCGCCGCGGTGGGCGCGGGCGGTGAAGTCAGCCGCATCGACCGGCATCCGACCATGAAGAACCACCCGGTCACGCCCATGAACGAGGGCGACCTGCGCCTGCACCTGGGCCGCCAGGGCGTGGACGCGGTGGCGGCGGTGCATTATCCCGATTATCAACTGCCCGAAGCGCAGCAGGATGCGCGTGTGGACGCGCTGCTGTGTACCGGGCAGGCACCGGATGCCGTGCTGTTCGACGTCGCACAGGCCTTGGATCTGGCGCACGTCGGTCGCCAGATCGCGCGCCGGTCGCGCGCGCAGTCCATGTTGGCCGTCGGCCCCAGCAGCGTATTCCAGGCCTTGTCCGAGCACGAGCGCGCACAGGGCCGCGCATCCGCCCGGATCATGCCCCGCCCCGGGCGCCAGGGGCGGGAAGGCGCGGGGGTGTTCGTCTTTGCGGGCAGCATGTCGCCCATCACCGCCGACCAGGTGCGCCATGCGCATTCGTACGCCCGCGTTTCGCTGCGCGCGTCGGATCTGCTGGAAAACCCGGCCGCGGTGGACGTTCGCCTGAATACGATACGCGAGCTGCTGGACGCGGGCCGGCACGTGCTGGCCTACGTGCGCAACGGCCGGCATGGTTCGGATGGTTCGGATGGCGCCCCCGCCGCGGACCGGATCGCGGCGGCCCCCGGCGAGCTGGCCGCGGCCACCGCCGATTTCGTCGGGCGCGTCGTGCGGCGTCAGGCGCAAGCGGGCCGGCCGCTGCGGCGGCTGGGCATCGCCGGGGGCGATACGTCCAGTCTGGCCGTGCAGGGCCTGGGAATATGGGCGCTGGCCTTCGACGGCGTCCTGGCGCCGGGGGTGACGCTGTGCCGGGCCCACAGCGACGATGCGCGCCTGCATGGCCTGCCGGTGATGCTCAAGGGCGGGCAGATGGGGCCCGTGGATATTTTCGAGCGCTTCCTGGCCCGGTCGGACGACTGACCGGGCACCGGACGGGGCGGCCCGATCCGCCGGCATCCTGCGTAGTACCCGTAGCCGCGTATTTGTCCCGCCGGGCCGCCTTGGCCACCGCATCGCGGCTAGCATGGCCTGTTTAAGGGCGATGGACCGTGACGGGACGTTTGTGTTTGCTGGCCGCGGTCGCGGCTACGGCGGTCGTGCAGTGCCTGCCGGATCTGCCCGGGCACGGGATGCTGGCCGCGCTGGTCGCGGCGGGCGCCGGACTCAGTCTGGTGGCGGCGCGGCACGCGCATCCTGTTCCGGGCTTTCCGGCCGGCACGGCCGCGGGCAGGGCGCTGGCGCCGCTGCTGGTCGCCGTCCTGGCGTTTGCGGTCACGGTCCTGCGCGCCCAGGCCAGGCTGGACGACAGTCTGGCGCCCTCGAACGAAAACAAGGTGTCGCGCGTGGTACTGCGCGTGGCCAGCCTGGTCAGGCTGGATCCCGATCGCCGCCAGTTCCAGGCGGACGTCCTGTCGTCCAAGCCCCTGGGCGTGCCCTCGCGCATCCTGGTGTCCTGGCATTCCGGAGGCCGGTCCGGTCCGTACGGCCGGTCCGACGCCCAGCCAGCCGAATTTCCGGATCTGGCCCCGGGCCAGGTATGGCGCATGGCGCTCACCCTGAAAACCCCGCATGGCGCGCGCAACCCGCACGGCTTCGATTACGAAGGCCACGTGTTTGCCCAGGGCATACGGGCCACGGGCAGCGTGCGCGGGCGGCCCGTGTATCTGCGCGACGAGCCCTGGGCCGACCTGCCCGTCGCCGCACAGCGCGCGCGCCACCTGGTGCGCCGGGCGATGCGGCCGCACCTTGACGGAAAACGCTACGGCGCCGTGCTGCTGGCCCTGGCCATAGGGGACCAGGACAGCGTCGGCGCCGACGATTGGCGCGTGTTCAATCAAACCGGCCTGACTCACTTGGTATCGATCAGCGGTTCGCACATCACCATGATCGCCGCGCTGGGGGGACTTGCCGTGCTGTGGTTGTGGCCGCGCATCCGGTTTCGGGGCCGGGCGCTGGCCGAGCGCGTGCCGGCCCAGGTCGCCAGCGCATGGACGGCCCTGGCATTGGCATGGCTGTACTGCCTGCTGGCCGGCTGGGGCGTTCCGGCGCGGCGCACGTTCATCATGCTTCTGGTGCTGGCTTGCGCCCGGGCCGCGCGGGTGCCCCTGAATACGTCGCGCGCGCTGTGCCTGGTGGTGTTCGCCGTGGTCGCGCTGGACCCCTGGGCGCTTTTCGCCAGCGGATTCTGGCTGTCGTTCGGCGCGGTGTATGTCCTGCTGGCCAGTCCGGGCTGGCTGGGCCGGGATCTGGTCGTGCGCCGGCGCGCCTGGCGGCATCGAGTCTGGCGTTATCTGCTGGCCGCGGCCAGGCTGCAACTGGCCATCACCGTGGGCCTGACGCCTTTGCTGGCCCTGATCTTCCATCAGGTATCCATCGCTTCGCCCGTGGCCAATGCCTACGCCATTCCCGTGATCGGCGCCGTGGTCACGCCTTTGTCGCTGCTGGCCGCCGCGGCCGCGCTGGCGCCCGGCATGGATTGGCTGGCCGGCGGCCTTGCCTGGCTGGGACACGGGGCATTGGCGTTGATCATGGCGCCCACGACCTGGCTGGCCGGCCTGGGCGCGGCCAGCATGGACGTCCCCGCCGCGCCCTGGTGGCTGACGCTGGTCGCCATCGCCGGCCTGGCCGTCGCCGTGACGCCCCACGGGTTTCCCGGGCGCGCGGCGGCCTGGCTGCTGGTCGTGCCGGCGTTATGGTGGCGTCCCGAAAAGCCGCACTACGGCGGCTGGCATCTCGTCGCGCTGGACGTGGGGCAGTCCAGCGCCATCGTCGTGCGCACGAGCGACCATGTTTTAGTGTTCGACACGGGCCTGCGCACGGGGCCCGATGCCGATGCGGGCGAGCGCACGGTGTGGCCGTACATGCGCGCCGCCGGAATAGAGCGCATCGACGTGCTGGTGGTCTCGCACGCGGATATCGATCATGCCGGCGGCGTGCGCAGCATCCTGTCGCACGCGCGCGTGGGGCAATCGTATAGCTCGTTCGACCTGCATGCGTACCTGCGGCGCGAGGCGCGCCTGCTGGGGCGGCCGCAAGACCTGCCGCGCCTGCCCGACGCGATGTCCGTCTGCGCGGCCGGGTTGTCCTGGCATGTGGACGGCGTGCGGTTCGAGTTCCTGTGGCCGGCTTCGCCCGCGCCGGGCCGCAGGGGCGGGACGCCGGGCCGGCGCTCCCGGCGCAATGACGACGCCTGTGTCCTGCTGGTGCGCGGCGCGGATCATTCGGCGCTGCTGACCAGCGACATAGGCGCGCGCCAGGAGGCCGCCCTGGTCAAGCGGGTCGCGGCGGGCGTGGACGTGGTCATGGCCGCGCATCATGGCTCGGGCGCGTCTTCCAGCGCCGGTTTCGTGCGCGCCGCGCGGGCCTCGCACGTGATCGCCCAGGCGGGAAAATGGAACCGCTACGGGCACCCGGACCCGGCCGTGCAGAAGCGCTGGGCGAAGTCCGGCGCGCGGTTCTGGCGCACCGACAGGCATGGCGCGCTGCATGTGCGATCCGGCCCTACGGGTTTGTACGTAGAAAGCACCAGGCAGGCTTATCCCAGGTACTGGCAAGACCAGGCTTTCAACAGTAATAAATAACTTTAATTTATTCTATTAATATATTGATATTAAATAAATATTTATAATTATAAATAGTATGAAACAGCGCCCGGGGCCATACCTGGCGTGGCGGGACGCAGGCCACGAGACAAGACCTTCCATCTTGCGGATTTCATGCGGATAAGCGATGATTGAAACCCTATCCACAAGATATTTTCGACGGCGAGCTGTCCACAAGACAAATCAAAGGCGAAGGCAATCATGACACAAGACATACCGCTACGGTTGCACGTACCGGAGCCCTCCGGGCGACCTGGTGAACCGACAGACTTCTCGTATTTGCGCCTTGCTCCCGCCGGCGCGGCGCGACGCCCCCCCTTGGATACCTCTGCGCTCGACATCTCCGACCTGGCCTATTCGCTGGTGCGGGTGCTCGACGATGACGGCAACGCCGTCGGCCCCTGGGCCCAGGAACTCGACCCGCAATTATTGCAGCGGGCTCTGCGGGCGATGATCAAGACGCGTGTGTTCGACGCGCGCATGCTGATCGCCCAGCGCCAGAAGAAAATGTCGTTCTATATGCAAAGCCTGGGCGAAGAAGCCATAGGCACGGCGCAGGCATTGGCCTTGCGCAAGGGCGATATGTGTTTCCCCTCGTATCGGCAGCAGAATCTGCTGATCACGCAGGACGTGCCCCTGGTCGACCTGATGTGCCAGCTGTTTTCCAACGACCTGGACCGGCTCAAGGGCAGGCAGTTGCCCGTGATGTATTCGGCGCGCGACGCCGGCTTCTTTTCCATTTCCGGCAACCTGGCGACCCAGTTCGTGCAGGCGGTGGGCTGGGCCATGGCTTCGGCGATCAAGGGCGACACCAAGATCGCCTCGGCCTGGATAGGCGACGGCGCCACCGCCGCGGCCGACTTCCAGACGGCGCTGACCTTCGCGCACGTGTACCGCGCTCCGGTCATCCTGAACGTCATCAACAACCAGTGGGCCATTTCCACGTTCCAGGCCATCGCCGGCGGTGAAAGCACCACCTTCGCGGCGCGCGGCCTGGGCAGCAATATCGTTTCGCTTCGGGTCGACGGCAACGACTTCCTGGCGGTGTACGCGGTGTCGCAATGGGCCGCCGAACGCGCGCGCGGCAACCTGGGGCCCACCCTGATCGAATGGGTCAGCTATCGCGCGGGCCCGCATTCCACGTCCGACGACCCGTCCAAGTACCGGCCCGCTGACGACTGGGCGCATTTTCCGCTGGGCGACCCCATCGCCCGGCTCAAGCAGCACATGATCAAGGCCGGCGTCTGGTCCGAGGCCGAACACGAAACCGCCCGGAAAGACATCGAGGCCGAGGTCATTGCCGCGCAGAAAGTGGCTGAAGGCCATGGCACGCTGGTGGGCGGCCATGTACCCAGCGTGTCTTCCATGTTCGAAGACGTGTACAAAGACATGCCCGAGCATCTGCGCCGGCAGCGTCAGCAGCTTGGAGTCTGACCATGGCCGATAACGATACCAACAAGGACACGGTCCAGATGACCATGATCGCCGCGCTGCGCTCGGCCATGGACGTCATGCTGGAAGCCGACGAGAACGTGGTGGTCTTCGGCCAGGACGTGGGCTATTTCGGCGGCGTGTTCCGCTGCACTGAAGGCCTGCAGGCCAAGTACGGCAAGCACCGCGTGTTCGATGCGCCCATTTCCGAAGGCGGCATCGTGGGCGCGGCGGTGGGCATGGGCGCGTACGGCTTGCGGCCCGTGGTCGAAATCCAGTTCGCCGATTATTTCTACCCGGCGTCGGACCAGATCGTTTCCGAGGCGGCGCGCCTGCGTTATCGTTCGGCGGGCGATTTCATCGCGCCCCTGACCATACGCATGCCTTGCGGCGGCGGCATTTACGGCGGCCAGACCCATAGCCAGAGCCCCGAGGCCCTGTTCACGCACGTCAGCGGGCTGCGCACCGTGATGCCGTCCAACCCCTACGATGCCAAAGGCCTGCTGATCGCGGCCATAGAATGCGACGACCCGGTCATTTTCCTCGAGCCCAAGCGCCTGTACAACGGCCCGTTCGACGGCCATCACGACAGGCCGGTTGTGCCCTGGTCCAAGCATCCCAAGGGTCAGGTGCCCAAGGGGTATTACACGGTGCCGCTGGAATCGGCCTCGGTGGTGCGCGAAGGGGCCGATCTGACCGTGCTCACATACGGCACCATGGTCTTCGTGTCCGAAGCGGCGGCGCAGGAAACCGGCATAGACGCCGAAATCATCGACCTGCGCAGCATCTGGCCGCTCGACTTCGACACCATCATCAATTCGGTCAGGAAAACCGGCCGTTGCGTGGTCGTGCACGAAGCCACGCGCACCAGCGGGTTCGGGGCGGAACTGGTGGCCCTGGTCCAGGAACACTGCTTCTATCAACTGGAGGCGCCGGTGGAACGTGTCACAGGTTGGGACACCCCGTATCCTCATGCGCACGAGTGGGCGTATTTCCCCGGCCCCGATCGCGTCGGCGCGGCCTTGCGCCGCGTGATGGACGCGGGCTGACGACTACGGGCGGCCTGGCCGCCATCGGGCGCCGGCCGGCGCAATCGCCGCCGGCGCCGCTACAGGAAAGACAATGGGTATACATATCATCAAAATGCCGGACATCGGCGAAGGCATCGCCGAAGTCGAGCTTGTGGAATGGCACGTGCAGCCCGGCGACCAGGTCAGCGAAGACCAGCTTCTGGCCGACGTCATGACCGACAAGGCCACCGTCGAGGTGCCGTCGCCGGTGGTGGGAAAGGTCGTGTCGCTGGGCGGGAACGTGGGCGACGTCATGGCGGTGGGCGCGGAACTGATCCGGCTCGAGGTCGACGGCGCCGGCAATGCGGCGGCCGCGCCAGCCATGCCCGCTGCTACGGTGCAACGGGATGCCTCGGCGGATGCGCCGACGCCCCGGGCCGCGCCGCAGGAAACCGGGCCTGTCGTCTCCGCACCCGCACCCTCCGCGCCTGCGGCCATGACCCGGAATCTGTCCCAGTCCGGGCCGGAATCGGGCGCCGGCATCGCACAACGGGATCAGGCCGCGTCGGCCTCGGCCCCGAAAACTGCGCCGGCCCCCGCGGCCGGGGCGCTGCGCCAGCCCGGTGAAAAACCGCTGGCGTCGCCCGCCGTGCGCCAGCGCGCGGCGGACCAGGGCATAGATCTGCGCTACGTCGCCGCCAGCGGCAAGGCGGGCCAGATCACGCACGCCGATCTGGACGCCCATGTCGCGCGCGGCGGGCCGGCTCAAGCCGGTGCGCAGCAGGGCCCGGCCTATGCCGAGAGAAACGGCGAGCATGCCGTGCCGGTCATAGGCCTGCGCCGCAAGATCGCCCAGAAGATGCAGGAATCGAAGCGGCGCATTCCCCATTTCTCGTATGTGGAAGAGGTGGACGTCACCGAGCTCGAGGCCTTGCGCGGCAAGCTCAACGCCAGGTTCGGCGACAGCCGCGGCAAGCTTACGCTGCTGCCGCTGCTGATCCGCGCCATCGTGCTGGCCGTGCGTGAATTCCCGCAGGTCAATGCGCGTTTCGACGACGAGGCCGGCGTGGTGACCCAATACGACGCCGTGCACATGGGCGTGGCCGCCCAGACCGACGCGGGGCTGATGGTGCCGGTGCTGCGCCACGCCGAAGCGCTGGATCTCTGGTCCAGCGCCGCCCGGGTGGCGCGGCTGGCCGAGGCGGCGCGCACGGGCAAGATCGCGCGCGACGAGGTCGCGGGTTCGACCATCACGATCTCCAGCCTGGGCGCGCTGGGGGGTATTGTGTCCACGCCCGTCATCAATTACCCCGAAGTGGCTATCGTGGGCATCAACCGCATGGTCGAACGCCCCGTCATCGTCAACGGCAGCATCGTGGCGCGCAAGATGATGAATCTGTCGTCCTCGTTCGACCACCGCGTGGTCGACGGCATGCACGCCGCCGAATTCATTCAAGTCGTGCGCGCCTACCTGGAATGCCCGGCCACCTTGTTCGTGGAGTAATCAATGACCGCACAATCGACTACGCTACTGATCATCGGCGGCGGGCCGGGAGGCTATGTCGCCGCGATCCGCGCGGCGCAACTGGGCATTCCCACCACATTGATCGAAGGCGCGCAGCCCGGCGGAACGTGCCTGAACATCGGCTGCATTCCGTCCAAGGCGCTGATCCACGCCGCGCACGAACTCGAAAAAGCCCGCCATTACGCCGATGGCTCGGCCCTGGGCATCAAGGCGGCCGATCCCACGCTGGATATCGCCCAGACCGTGCAATGGAAGAATGGCATCGTCGGCCGGCTTACGGGCGGCGTCTCGGCGCTGCTGAAGAAACACGGCGTGCAGGTCGTGCGCGGCTGGGCTGAAATCGTCGACGGCAAGACCGTCGAGGTCAGGCCCGCGGATGCAGGTTCGGCCGAAGGCGCGACCACCATCCGCTGCGAACACCTGCTGCTGGCCGCGGGCTCGGAAGCCGTGGCGCTGCCGTCCATGCCGTTCGGCGGACGCGTCGTCTCGTCGACCGAAGCTTTGTCGCCCATGGAAGTGCCCAAGCGCCTGGTGGTGGTCGGCGCCGGCTACATCGGGCTGGAGCTGGGCACGGTATACCGCAAGCTGGGCGCCCAGGTCCACGTCGTTGAAGCGGCCGACAGGATCCTGCCCGCCTACGACCCGGATCTGACCCGCCCGGTCCTGGCTTCTCTGCAGAAAATGGGAGTGGTCCTGCACCTGCAGAACACGGTTCTGGGCCTGAACGCGCAGGGCGATGCCGTGCGGGTGCGCGCAGCCGATGGACAGGAAGCCGAACTGGGGGCCGACCAAGTGCTGGTCGCCGTGGGGCGGCGCCCGCGCACGCAGGGCTGGGGACTGGAAAAACTGATGCTGGACATGGACGGGCGCGCGGTCCAGATCGACGAGCGCTGCCATACGTCCATGCGCAACGTCTGGGCCATAGGCGACCTGACGGGCGAACCCATGCTGGCGCACCGCGCCATGGCCCAGGGCGAAATGGTGGCCGAGATCGTCGCGGGCAAGCGGCGGGTGTTCTCGCCCGCGTCCATCCCCGCCGTGTGCTTTACCGATCCCGAGGTCGTCGTCTCGGGGATGGGTCCCGGCGAAGCGCAACAGGCAGGAATCGATGCCGTCACCGCCCTGTTTCCGTTCGCCGCCAACGGCCGGGCCATGACGCTGGAATCGACCGACGGGTTCGTGCGCGTCGTGGCCCGCCGCGACAATCACCTGATCCTGGGCTGGCAGGCCGTGGGCGCGGGGGTATCGGAACTGAGCGCGGCGTTTTCGCAGTCGATAGAGATGGGGGCGCGGCTTGAAGACGTCGCCGGCACCATCCATGCGCACCCGACCCTGGGCGAAGCGGTGCAGGAAACCGCCCTGCGCGCGCTGGGGCACGCGCTGCACATCTAGGCGAATCGGTTTACCATCGTGGCTTGTGCCAACTTCCAAAGCGTCCATCATGCCAGAGCCCCGTCTTGATTGCGTCACGTGCGCCAGCCCCGCCGGTCTGCATCGCATGGCCTATTGGGAATGGGGCGATCCCGCCAACGACCGGGTATTGCTGTGCGTGCACGGCCTGACCCGTACCGGGCGCGATTTCGACACCCTGGCTCAACGCCTGTGCGGGACGTACAGGGTGGTCTGCCCCGACGTCGTCGGCCGCGGCAGATCGGACTGGCTCATCAATGCCGACGGCTACGTCGTGCCGCAATATGTGGCGGACATGGTCACCCTGATCGCGCGCCTGGCCCCGGCCAGACTGGACTGGCTGGGCACGTCCATGGGCGGCCTCATCGGCCTGGGCCTGCTGGGCGCGCAGGCCATGTCCAGGGCCATGCGTCCCGATCGCGGGGCGTTGGGCCTGGCGCCGGAAAAAATCATTCCTTTCGGGCGCGTCGTGCTCAACGACATCGGCCCGAATCTCAGTTTCTCGGGTCTGTCGCGCATTGGCGAATACGTGGGCAAGCAGGTCGTCTTCGACACATTCGACCAGGCGGTCGATTACGTGCGCGACATCTCTCCGGGCTTTGGCCGGCACACCCGCGAACAATGGGAAGCCCTGACGCGCCATGTTTTCGTGCAGCAGGACGCGCACTGGATCAAGCATTACGATCTGCGCCTGGCCAAACCGTTTTCCGTGCAGAACGAAGCGGCGGTGCAGGCGTCCGAGGCGCTGCTTTGGGCCGCGTACGACAGTATTTCCGTACCCGTGCTGCTGCTGCGCGGAGCCCTGTCCGATCTGCTCTCGGCTGATACGGCCGGCGAAATGCTGGTCCGCAACCGGCATGCGCGGCAGCACGTGGTGGACGACGTGGGGCATGCCCCCACCTTGATGTCCGACGACCAGATCGCCCCGATCGAAGCATTCCTGCTGGCATAGCCGCAATCGGCGCCAAGGCGCGGATACGAAACCATGGCGCGATCCTCTTTCCCGAATGCCGACCTGCACTGCCACTCGGTGCGCTCCGACGGCGTCCTGGACCCCGCCGAACTGGCGCGCCGCGCCCACGCCAACGGCGTGGACCTGTGGGCGCTGACCGATCACGACGAGCTTTCCGGCCTGGCCGACGCGGCGCAGGCGGCCGCCGGACTGGGCCTGCCGTTCGTGCCCGGCGTGGAAATCTCGGTGACCTGGGCGGGACGCACGGTGCATATCGTGGGCCTGGGCGTGGATATCGGCGACGCGGATCTGAACGCGGGCCTGGCATCCGTGCGCGCCCGCCGCGACGGGCGCGCCGTCGAAATCGCCAGGCGGCTCGACGCCTTGCCCGGCATTTCGGGCAGTTACCAGGGCGCGCTGCGCCTTGCGCCGAATCCCTCCCTGATCAGTCGCACGCACTTTGCCCGTTTTCTGGTGCAGCAAGGCCATTGCGCGTCCATGCAGCAGGTGTTCGACCGGTATCTTGGCGAGGACTGCCAGGCCAATGTCCCGCAGCGATGGGCCGGGCTGGGCGAGGCCGTGGGCTGGATCATCCATGCCGGCGGGCGCGCGGTGGTGGCCCACCCGGGCCGCTATCGCTATTCCCAGATGGAGGCCGGCGCGTTTTTCGACGAGTTCCGCCAACTGGGCGGGCAGGGCATAGAGGTCGTCACGGGCAGCCATTACCCCGCGCAGTATCGTGAGTACGCCGATATCGCCAGGTACTACGGCTTCCTGGCCTCGCGCGGGTCCGATTTTCACAGTCCCGGGGAAAGCCGCGTCGATCTTGGCGCCTTGCCGCCGCTGCCCGATGGCCTGACGCCAGTCTGGTACGATTGGATCTAACGGGATCCGATCATGAACAAGGCATTTGTCAAAGAGTCCGACAACGACGATGACGACGACGCGGGGGCCCAGGCCGCCAGTCTGCCGCCAGGCGTCAAGAACTACATCACGACCCAGGGCTACGGGCGCCTGCGCGCCGAATTGGCGCGCCTGATGAACGAAGAGCGTCCGGCCGTGGTGCAGGTCGTGTCCTGGGCGGCGTCCAACGGCGACCGCTCCGAAAACGGCGACTACCTGTACGGCAAGAAGCGCCTGCGCGAAATCGACCGGCGCATGCGCTTCCTGACCAAGCGCCTGGAAATCGCCGAGGTCATCGACCCGGCCACGCAGCCGAACAAGGACCAGGTATTTTTCGGCGCCACGGTCGTGTATTCGGACCGCCAGGGCAAGGACTACCGAGTCACCATCGTCGGCGTGGACGAGGCCGAGCCCCTGCAGGGCCGCATCAGCTGGATTTCCCCCGTCGCCCGGGCGCTGCTCAAGGCGCGCGAGGGCGACACGGTGTCGTTGCGCACGCCGGCGGGCGCCGATGAACTGGACGTGCTGGAAGTCATCTATCCGGAACCGGGTTCGGGCACATCCGCGTAGCGGTCTTGGGCGCCCGGCGGGACAAGCCGACTTGGCCCTAACCCGCTAAAATGACGCTTCCCTTCTTCCTTCCCCCAGCGCCGCATTGTGAATTCCATCCAGATCATTCCCGGTTCCTCGGTTCTGTCCGCATTTCGTCGCGAGCGTTTGTTGCAGCGGTTCTCGGATCTGGGCTTGCCAATAACCGGCATCCACGCGGATTACGAGCATTTTGTCTGGGTCGGCGAGACATTCGATGACCAGGATCGGCAGCGCTTGGGCGCGTTGCTGGACTATGGCGGCCCGGCGGCGGATCCCCGGGCGGGCGGCGACGACCTGGTGCTGCGGGTGGTGCCGCGCCTGGGCACGGTTTCCCCCTGGGCCAGCAAGGCCACGGACATCGCCCGCAACTGCGGCCTGTCCTCGGTGCTTCGGGTCGAACGCGGCGTGCGCTATGCACTGACCGTGGCGCGCGGGCTGTCGGGAAAAGCGGCGATGAGCCCGGAACAGTTGGCCGCGGCGGCTTCCTGCCTGCACGATCGCATGACGGAAACGGTGGTGGACGCCGGCTTCGACGGCACGGCGCTGTTCCAGTCCCTGCCGGGCAAGTCTACGCGGCGCATTGCCGTGCTGGACCAGGGCCGGGAAGCGCTGGTCCAGGCCAACCAGGCGCTGGGCCTGGCCTTGTCCGACGACGAAATCGATTACCTGCAATCCGCGTTCGGGCGGCTGGGGCGCGACCCCACCGACGTCGAACTGATGATGTTCGCGCAGGCCAACAGCGAACATTGCCGGCACAAGATATTCAATGCCCGCTGGACGATAGACGGCGTCGAGCAGGACCGCACGCTGTTCGACATGATACGCGCCACGCACGCGGCCCAGCCGGACGGAACCGTGGTGGCGTATTCGGATAACGCGGCCGTGATGACGGGCGGGCCCGTCACGCTGTTTTACGCCGCGCCGCCGTCCGCTTCCAGCGCGGGCGGCGCGGCGGCGGATGCCTGCGCCTACGTGCGGCGCCAGGCCACGATGCATACGCTGATGAAGGTCGAGACGCACAACCATCCCACGGCGATTGCGCCGTTTCCGGGGGCGGCCACGGGCGCCGGCGGTGAAATACGCGATGAAGGCGCCACGGGCCGGGGTTCGAAGCCCAAGGCGGGCCTGACCGGCTTCACGGTGTCGAATCTGCGCTTCGAAGGCCAGATCGAACCCTGGGAACTGGCCGATTCGCCGGGAACGCCGGCCCGCATCGCCAGCGCGCAGGACATCATGATCGACGGGCCGATAGGCGGCGCCGCCTTCAACAATGAATTCGGCCGCCCGAACCTGCTGGGGTACTTCCGCGTGTACGAACAGCGCGCGCACGGGCGGGACTGGGGCTATCACAAGCCCATCATGATTGCCGGCGGACTGGGCGCCATAGACGATCGCCTGACGCACAAGGATCCGATTCCGCCCGGCGCGCTGCTGATCCAGCTGGGCGGGCCGGGCATGCGCATCGGCATGGGCGGCGGCGCCGCCTCCAGCATGAGCGTGGGCGCCAATAGCGCCGACCTGGATTTCGATTCCGTCCAGCGCGGCAACCCCGAGATGCAGCGGCGCGCCCAGGAAGTCATAGACCGCTGCTGGCAACAGGGCGAAGACAACCCGGTGCTGGCCATTCACGACGTGGGCGCGGGCGGCTTGTCCAACGCCTTTCCGGAACTGGTCAACGACGCGGGCCGGGGCGCGGTGTTCGATTTGCAACAGGTGCACGTCGAGGAATCGGGGCTGTCGGCCGCGGAAATCTGGAGCAACGAATCGCAAGAGCGCTACGTGCTGGCGGTTCTGCCCGACGACCTGGACCGCTTCGACGTCATCGCCCGGCGCGAGCGCTGTCCGTACGCCGTGGTGGGCGTGGCCACCGAAGAGCGGCAGTTGCGGGTCACGCGTGGCGAAGGGATTCCGGGCGTATGCGCCGCCGCCGTTGACGCGCGCGCCGACGACAGGCCCGTGGATGTGCCGGTGGACGTCATCCTGGGAAAACCGCCCCGCATGACGCGCGATGTGCGGCGCCAGGGCCTTGCCGGCCAGGGGGAAGACCTGACGGGTATCGCCCTGGACGAGGCGGCGCGGCGGGTCTTGCGCCATCCCACCGTGGCCAACAAGACCTTCCTGATCACCATCGGCGATCGCAGCGTGGGGGGCTTGAGCAGCCGCGACCAGATGGTCGGGCCCTGGCAGGTTCCCGTGGCCGATTGCGCGGTCACCTTGTCGGGCTTCGAGACGCACGAAGGACAGGCCATGGCCATGGGCGAGCGCACGCCGGTCGCGGTGATCGATGCGCCGGCATCGGGCCGCATGGCCATCACCGAGGCGTTGACCAACCTGGCCGCCAGCGACGTGCGGTCCATGCACGACATCAAGCTGTCGGCGAACTGGATGGCGGCGTGCGGCGCGCCGGGCCAGGACGCGGCGCTGTACGACACCGTGGCGGCGGCCGGCCAGTGGTGCCAGAGCCTGGGCCTGTCCATTCCTGTCGGCAAGGATTCCCTGTCCATGCGCACGGCGTGGCGCGATGGCGGCGGGCAGCACGACGTGATTGCGCCGGTGTCGCTGATCGTCACCGCCTTCGCGCCGGTGGCCGACGTGCGCGCGACGCTGACGCCGCAGTTGCGCACCGATGCGGGCGATACGGTATTGATCCTGATCGATCTGGGCGGCGGGCGCCTGCGCCTGGGCGGTTCGGTATTGAACCAGGTGTTCGGCCTGTCCGGCGGCGCGGCGCCCGACGTGGACGACCCGGAACGGGTGACGAACTTCTTCCTGACGGTGCGCGAACTGGCCGCGCAGGGGCGCATCCTGGCGTATCACGACCGCTCCGACGGGGGGCTGTGGGCGACCGTATGCGAAATGGCGTTTGCCGGCCGCACGGGCGTGTCGCTGAACCTGGACATGCTGACGATAGATCCGGTGGCCGAGGACTGGGGCGATTTCAAGATCCGTCCGGAGCAGATCCAGGTGCAGCGCGACGAGATCACGCTCAAGGCGCTGTTCGCCGAGGAAGCGGGCGCGGTGCTGCAGGTGCCGCGCGATCAGCGCGACGCGGTGCTGCGGCATTTGCGCGCGGCGGGCCTGTCGGCGCACGCGCACGTGATCGGCTCGCTCAATGCGCAGGACCAGATCCAGGTCCTGCGCGACGGCCAATGCATTTACCAGCAGGGACGCGTCGATCTGGCCGAGCAGTGGAGCGAGGTCAGCCGCCGCATCATGGCGCGCCGCGACAATCCCGAATGCGCCCAGGCCGAATTCGACGTATGGCGCCAGGCCGACGATCCGGGGCTGTCCCCGGTGGTCGGCTTCGATCCGCAGGAAGACATCGCCGCGCCCTATGTTTCGCGCGGCGCGCGCCCCAGGGTTGCGATCCTGCGCGAGCAGGGCTGCAACAGCCAGGTGGAAATGGCCTGGGCGTTCGACACCGCGGGCTTCGAAGCGCTGGACGTGACGATGACCGATCTGTTGTCCGGTCGCGTCGATCTGGCCTCGGTGCGGGGCCTGGTGGCCGTGGGCGGGTTCAGCTATGGCGACGTGCTGGGCGCGGGCGAGGGCTGGGCGCGCACGATACGGTTCAATGCCGGGCTTTCGGACCGGTTTGCCGCGTATTTCGCGCGTCCCGACACGTTTGCGCTGGGCGTGTGCAATGGCTGCCAGATGATGGCGGCGCTGGCCCCGATGATTCCGGGGGCGCAGGACTGGCCCAGGTTTACGCGCAATGTGTCGGAAAAATACGAGGCGCGCCTGGCCCTGGTCGAGATCGCCGATTCGCCTTCCGTGTTCCTGCAGGGCATGGCGGGCGCGCGCGTTCCGGTGGCGGTGGCGCATGGCGAAGGCTTCGCCGATTTTTCCCGGCAGGGCGACCTCGGCCGGGTCGTGGAGGCCCTGCATTTCGTGGACAACAACGGCCGGCGCACGCAACGTTATCCGTACAACCCCAATGGCAGCCCCCGGGGCCTGACCGGGGCCACCACCGCCGATGGGCGTTTCACCGTCCTGATGCCGCATCCCGAGCGCGTCACGCGCAATGCCATGATGTCGTGGGCTCCCCGGCGTTGGGGGGCGGACGATACCGGCGGCGATTTCACCCCGTGGATGCGAATGTTTCGCAACGCCCGGGTCTGGGTGGGATAGCGTTACGCGTATAATTTCGCTTTGGATTCGGAGCTGACGAATGCGTCTCATCAAAAAAGCACTGACCTTCGACGATGTGCTGCTGGTTCCCGCCTATTCCGAGGTCCTGCCTCGCGATACCTCGCTTGCCACGCAGTTCACCCGCGACATCACCCTGAACATTCCCCTTGTGTCGGCCGCCATGGATACGGTGACCGAATCGCGCCTGGCGATCGCCATGGCGCAGGAAGGCGGAATAGGCATCATCCACAAGAACATGACGGCCGACGAGCAGGCGCTGGAAGTGGCGCGCGTCAAGCGGCATGAATTCGGCATCGTGATCGATCCGGTCACCGTGACGCCCACCATGAAAGTGCGCGACGCCATTGCCTTGCAGCGCCAGCACGGCATCTCGGGCCTGCCCGTGGTCGAGGCCGGCAAACTGGTCGGCATCGTCACCAACCGCGACCTGCGTTTCGAAGACCGGCTCGACGTTCCCCTGCGCGACATCATGACGCCGCAGGACCGCCTGATCACCATGAAGGAAGGCGCCACGCTCGACGAGGCCCAGGCGCTTATGCACAAGCACCGGCTGGAACGCGTGCTGATCATCAACGACAAGTTCCAGCTGCGCGGCCTGGCCACGGTCAAGGACATCGTCAAGAACACGGAACACCCCATAGCCTGCAAGGACGCCCAGGGGCAGTTGCGGGTGGGCGGCGCCGTGGGCGTGGGCGACGGCACCGAGGAACGCGTCGAAAAGCTGGCCCATGCGGGCATAGACGTGATCGTGGTCGATACGGCGCACGGCCATTCCGCCGGCGTCATCGAGCGGGTGCGCTGGGTCAAGAAGAATTACCCCAAGATCCAGGTCGTGGGCGGCAACATCGCCACGGCGGCGGCGGCCAAGGCCCTGATCGACGCGGGCGCGGACGCGGTCAAGGTCGGCATAGGGCCGGGCTCCATCTGCACCACGCGCATCGTGGCCGGTGTCGGCGTGCCGCAGATCACGGCCATCGCCGATGTGGCCAAGGCGCTGGAAGGCACCGGCGTGCCGCTTATCGCCGATGGCGGCATACGCTATTCGGGCGATGCGTCCAAGGCGTTCGCGGCGGGCGCCTATACGTGCATGATGGGCGGCATGTTCGCCGGCACCGAAGAGGCGCCGGGCGAAGTCGTGCTGTTCCAGGGGCGGTCGTACAAATCGTATCGCGGCATGGGCAGCGTGGGCGCCATGACGGAAGGCTCGGCCGACCGCTACTTCCAGGACCCGGCCAACAACGCCGACAAGCTCGTGCCGGAAGGCATCGAAGGGCGCGTACCGTACAAGGGCAGCGTCATCGCCATCATCTACCAGGTGGTCGGCGGCATCCGCGCTTCCATGGGATATTGCGGCTGCGCCACCATGCAAGACATGCGCACCCGGGCCGAATTCGTCGAAATCACCTCGGCGGGCGTGCGCGAGTCGCACGTCCACGACGTCCAGATCACCAAGGAAGCGCCCAACTACCGCGCCGATTGACCGGTTGCGGTCAGGGCAGGTCCAGCAGCGCGTCGATCAGCAATTGCGGATCGGCGACCATCACGTCGTGGCAGCTGGGCAGGTCCACGCAAGGCCAGTCGGTCTGTGTTTTGACCCACTGGCAGGTGCCGTCCATGGCGGCAAAGGGCGGCTGGACGCAATGCAGGTACAGGCACGGCACGTTGTTGCCGATGGGGTAATTCAGGTGCAGGGCGCTTTCGTATACGCCAAGAGGTTGCGGGGTCAGCCGCTCGTCCACGAAAGCGACGTCCTGCGGGCGCGTCAGGCCGAAGGTTTTCGGTTTTGGCGCGGGCAGGGCGGGCACGTGCCGCAACTGTTCGGTGGACGTCTGCAGCCCCTTGCCGTGCCGGCGCCTGTCGTGCAGCGATTCCAGCGCCGAGGCCTCGGCGGCGGCGCGCAGCCGGTTCACCGTGTCCAGGGGCAGAGTGTCGAAGGTGGTGATGCCGCTATCCAGTATGAACGCGTCCACGTACACCAGGTGCCTGAGCCTTTGGGGCAGGATGTCGGCGACGCCGGTAATGGTCAGGCCGCCAAAGCTGTGGCCGACCAGGATCACGTCGTCCAGGTCTTCCCACAGCAGCACATTGGCGACGTCCTGCACGAAAGTGTTCAGTGTAATGTCCGGTTCAAGCAGGTGCTGGCGTTCGCCCACACCGGTCTGGGTGGGGGTGAACACCCGATGGCCCATGGCGCGCAGCGGCTCGGCCACGCGGCTCCAGCACCACCCGCCATGCCAGGCGCCGTGCACCAGGACGAATGTTTTGGGCGTTTTCGTTTCGATCGCCATTGTCTTTCCGTTTCCCCGAAAATTCGCTTTTTTGACATTGCCGGCACCGTGCCGCCGCACGGAGCGCCGTCCAATACGTTACATTAACACCTCTTTTTACTCTTCATGAACACGGGCTTTCCGCCATGCACGAACGAATTCTCATTCTGGACTACGGCTCACAGGTAACGCAATTGATAGCCCGGCGCGTGCGCGACGCCGGCGTGTACTGCGAAATCCACCCCGGAGACGTGGACGAGGGCTTCGTCCGCGGCCAGGAAAACCTCAAGGGCATCATTCTGTCGGGCAGCCACGCGTCGGCCTACCAGGACGGTTCCCTGAAAGTGCCGCCCGCCGTGTTCCAGATGGGGGTGCCGGTGCTGGGCATCTGCTACGGCATGCAGTCCATGGCCTTGCAACTGGGCGGCAAGGTCGAATGGTCGGATCACCGCGAATTCGGCTATGCCGAAGTCCGGGCCCACGGCCACACGCGCCTTCTGGACGGACTGGAGGACTTTTCCACGGCCGAGGGCCATGGCATGCTGAAAGTGTGGATGAGCCACGGCGATTCCGTCACCGCGCTGCCTCCCGGCTTCGCGCTGATGGCCTCGACGCCGTCCTGCCCGATCGCCGGCATGGCCGACGAGTCTCGCGGATTCTATGCCGTGCAGTTCCACCCCGAAGTCACCCACACGGTGCAGGGCCAGGCCATGCTGGCCCGGTTCGTGCACGACATCTGCGGCTGCAGGAACGACTGGAACATGCCCGACTACGTCGCCGAGGCCGTGGCCCGCATCCGCGATCAGGTCGGAGACGACGACGTCATCCTGGGCCTGTCGGGCGGGGTGGATTCCTCGGTCGCCGCGGCCCTGATCCATAAAGCCATAGGCGACCAGCTTACCTGCGTGTTCGTCGACCACGGCCTGCTGCGGCTGGACGAAGGGCGCCAGGTCATGGCCATGTTCGCCGAGCATCTCGGCATCAAGGTCATCCACGTCGATGCCGCCGGGCAGTTCATGGGCAAACTCGCCGGCGTGGCCGACCCCGAGGCCAAGCGCAAGATAATAGGCCGGGAATTCGTGGAAGTGTTCCAGGTCGAAGCCGCCAGGCTGACCCAGGCGCGCTGGCTGGCGCAGGGCACCATATACCCCGACGTCATCGAATCGGCCGCCAGCAAGACCGGCAAGGCGGTGGCCATCAAATCGCACCACAACGTGGGCGGCCTGCCCGACACGCTGAACCTGAGCCTGCTGGAGCCCTTGCGCGAACTGTTCAAGGACGAGGTGCGCAAGCTGGGCGTCGCCCTGGGCCTGCCGCCGTCCATGGTGTATCGCCATCCCTTCCCGGGCCCGGGACTGGGCGTGCGCATACTGGGCGAAGTCAAGCAGGAATACGCCGATCTTCTGCGCCGCGCCGACGCCATTTTCATCGAAGAACTGCGCAACACCGTGGACGCGTCCAGCGGCAAGAGCTGGTACGACCTGACCTCACAGGCCTTCGCGGTTTTCCTGCCGGTGAAGTCGGTGGGCGTCATGGGCGACGGCCGCACCTACGACTACGTGGTCGCCTTGCGCGCGGTGCAGACGTCGGACTTCATGACCGCCGACTGGGCCGAACTGCCGTATGCCCTGCTGAAGAAAGTGTCCTCGCGCATCATCAACGAAATACGCGGCATCAACCGCGTGACGTACGACGTGTCCAGCAAGCCGCCCGCGACGATAGAGTGGGAATGAATTTACGTCCTTCGGGGACTATCGCCAGCTATCGAAAAACCGCCGTAACGTGTTGATTTAGGAATAAATACGTCACGGTGGTTATCGGTGGCTATCGCCGGCCAGCAAAACAAGTTGGCGGTAGCGCTGACGGTAAAAATCGGGGTTGAATTAAGATCCGCTCGTTGACTATTCAGACTGACGGTAACCCGAACACTTCATCACTGGGCTGCAGGTGGGCTATCGACTGGCCGGGTTATGAGTGTACTGATGGCATGCTGCGTGACGCGACGTGTTCCTCTTGCTCTTCTAGAGGAGGCATCCCATCAATGCCGAATATGGCCGCGAGTTCTCTCACGCCGACAGGAGTCACAACTAACGCACGGCTATCTCGCACATGCTTGACCCAGTCATGTTCGACGGCATGACGAAGGATAGCTGCGCCGACCACTCCGGCCAAATGCGGCCGCCGCTCACTCCAGTCTAGACACGGTCGACAGAATACTCGCCGCCTCGAAGGGAGGCGAAGGTCGATCCCGGAGTCATCGAAGAACGACCGACCGGTATCGGTTAGTTGACCGCCATCGTCATCAAGCAGAATGAACGATCGCTGTGTGAGGTGGTCGGCAATCGCGACTGCAATGCGGCCAGCCATGTGGTCATAGCAGGTTCGTGCGTGCCGGAGTACCTCTCCGCCGTGCCAAAGGTTCCTTTGCCGGGCAGGCCCCTCTTGCGCCAAAACCATGAGGCCCTCCAGCATGCGTGCTACGAGTGGGGAGGCAAGGCGAAAATATCGCCGTCGGCCCTGTCTTTTAAGCGAGAGCAGCCCGGCGTCGTTGAGTTTCGCGAGGTGACCGCTCGCTGTCTGCGGGGCGACGCCGGCCACGTAAGCAAGTTCCGTCGCGGTCAACGTTCGACCGTCCATCAGTACGCTAAGCATATTCGCGCGCGCCGGATCACCGACGAGAGCTGCGACTTGAGCGATTTTCGGACCAGTATCCATCGGCCTTTTTTACACCGATCGAGGCGCGATGGCAACCACGAATACTTCGGTGAAGACAGTAGCGATTGCGCTTGATCCACTCGAGGATAGGGCTTAATCTGGGCAGGTGCGGAGATGCGGCTCCGTTGGCCGGCACATCCGACGAGCATGAAGCCGGGAGCGCTGGTCGCGCTCCGCGTGCGAGGAATAACGGACAAAGAAAGGTTAGTACAATGCCATCTAGCAGCAACGTTCTTCTTTCATCTATCATGTTAACCACGGGCCTTGCTATTCCTGTCATGGCCGTGTGGAACTCGACACTTGGCGCTGAACTGGGAAGCCCATGGGCAGCGGCGTTCATTCTCTTTGTTCTAGGCTCTATCATTTGCGCCATCGCAATGCTCGCTCTCGGCTTGCCGGCGCACGGTTGGTTTCTAGCAGCCCCACTCCACTATGCCGGCGGGTTGATCGTCGCCTTCTATGTTCTGTCGATCACTTGGACAGCGCCGCGTATCGGCGTCGCCAATGCGGTTTTCTTTGTGCTGCTCGGGCAGATCGTCGCGGCGGGGTTGATTGATCAGTTTGGCCTGTTTGGTGCGCTGAAATCTCCGCTCACCTCGGCGCGTATTATCGGCATTATTTTCATGCTGATTGGAGTCTTTCTCGCGCGGCGGATCGCGTGACCATGGATCGGCCCCGCCTTGCGGATACTTCTGTCATGACCGACCATCCTTCAATAGGGCTTGGCGTCGAATACGGCTCCAGCGCCGGGGCGCGCGAAGCGGTCACTCGCGTTATTGAGGATTCGTTGGCGGGTCGAAAAGGGTGCGGCATCCTAAAGTCCGCCTGGATCGAGACCCCGCTAGGACCCTTGCTGGCTGTCGCCGAGCCGAACTCGCTGCATCTCCTTAAATTTTTCGACGGGAAGGGGGTGCTAAAGCAGCTCAAGCGCTTGCAGGAATGGACCCAGTCGTCGATCGAGTTTGGACGCTCTGCGCCGATTGATAGCATTGAGAAAGAGCTTTGTGATTACTTTTCTGGTCGGTCTGTAGAATTTAAAACGCCGATTGCATGCTGCGGATCTGTTTTTGCCCAGAAAGTTTGGGATGAACTGAAGGCCATTCCTCCGGGCACCACGAGGAGCTACTCGGAGATCGCGCAGGATGTGAAGCAGCCGTCCGGCACAAGGGCAGTGGGTCGCGCGAATGGCGCAAACCCTATCGTCATCGTCGTTCCTTGTCATCGCGTCATTGGATCGGATGGCTCGATCACGGGATATGGCGGTGGAGTGTGGCGAAAGCGTTGGTTGCTCGAACATGAGCGCCAGATGATGGCGAGGCTGAAACCAGAAACAATGGATATGACATGACGGATCTGTTCCCGCCGCTTACTGCACCGGCCTATCGGTTAGCGGACGATGACCTGCGGAGCCGCGAGACGAATAAGCCCTCTTCTTCTTTGCGAGTGTTGAAGTCCGTGCGCGCAGCGGAAGAGTTTTCACGTACACGACTGTCGAAGTCGTTTTTTATGCGCGATTTCCTGTTTAGCGAGATCGCGTCGGTTGAGGGATTTTGCAATTTGCCCAATGATCCGAAGCTCGCGATCGCCGCAGGTCGTGGACTTTGCGAGAATCTATTGGAGCCGTTGCAGGCGACGTTCGGGCGCATCGCCATCCGCTCCGCATATCGTTCACCGGAGGTTAATGACTTCGGGTGTCGCCATCGGCTGAGCTGCGCGGCGAGCGAAAAGAACCGAGCCCGCCACATCTGGGATCGTCGCGACAAACGCGGCCGCATAGGTGCGCTGACGACCGTCGTAGTGCCTTGGCTGGTCGATCGAGTCGCTGGCGGCGTCGCATGGCAAGCAATGGCTTGGTGGATCCACGACAATTTGCCCTACAGCGAGTTGCAATTCTTTCCAAAGCTTTTCGCTTTCAATATCGGATGGCATGAAGCGCCGAAACGGACGATTTACAGCTTTATTGCGCCACGCGGATTTCTGACGAAGCCTGGGTTTTCCAACCACAATGGCGATCACAGTCATCTGTATCGGGGCTTTCCCAGCTTGGTCTCGCATTAGCTGGAAGGGTCACGAGGGCGAGCCGCCCAGTGCTTTCCCGCGCAGTAGCAGCGACGAGATTGGGTAATTCCGGCGGCACATTATCAACTAGATCAACAGCGCGTAACTACTTGATGTTATAGGGATTACGCTGGCTGCGATTGGTGGTGCTTGCGGCATCCGCTGCAGATGAGAGGGTGTAAAACGCGCGAAGCCATTACAAATGGCCGTATGGCCGGTGATGCCAAGGCGGGTTCGCGCCAGGGCGAGCGCGTGGGTACGGCTTTCCCGCTGCGAACCGGGGAGATCATTTATGTTCCTGATGGTGCACCAGCCGATCACGGCGAGTGCTTAATTTTCACAAATACCATTGACTTATAGAATGATTGTTTCCTATAATAAGCCCATGACATTTTCTTCGACATCCTCACATCAAAGGCAGATCGGCCGTCCGCGCGAATTTGACATGGAGCAGGTTCTTGACGCGGCCGTGTTGCTGTTTCGCGAACGTGGATACAACGGTACATCCATCGCCGATTTGCGCGCGGCAATGGGGTTGACCGCCGGCAGTCTGTACAAGGCATTCAAGGATAAGCGTGCGATTTTTGTCGCCGCGCTCGAGCGCTATCTCACATCTCGCGAAATGACGCTTCAGGGCCGATTGAACGAGGCGCGCACAGGCAGACAGAAGATCCTCGCGATGTTGCGCAGCTACGCTGATGTGTCCCACGGCTTGGAAGGGCGCCGCGGCTGTATGGTGCTGGGTGGCCTGACGGATGTCGACACGTTTGACGGGGCGCTTGCGCACCGGTTCTTTCAGACTCTTGCCGGCATCGAGCAGCGCTTGGTCGAATTCATCCAACAAGGCATCCGTGACGGATCCCTGCCCAGCGGTCTTGATGCGTGCTCATCGGCGCGCTATCTGTTGTGCGTGATGGAGGGGCTGCGTGTGCTGGGCAAACGCGGGGCCGGTGCTCAAGAGATCAACCTTGTCGTCGAACAAGCGATGCGCGCACTGGATTAATTTTTTTCGCGATATAGGAAATAAACATTCTCTATCTAATTCTCTCCGGGAAATCTCATGTCGGTATTATCAAACCACTGGCGCGCCGTTGCCCTGGCTGGTAGCGCATCCTATAGATACATCGCGGTGGCTTATGCGTTCATCGTCGTTATGGCCGGCACGACGTTGCCAACGCCGCTGTACCCCCTTTACAAGCAGCAACTCGCATTGACCGACCAGACGGTGACAGTCATCTTCGCCACATACGCGTTTGCTGTTCTCGGTGCGCTTCTGGCATGCGGGCCGTGGTCCGACCAGGTGGGGCGCCGTCCGATGCTTGCGGCTGGATTAACCGCAGCCGTCGTGAGCTCTTTATTGTTCCTGATTGGTGGGTCGCTCTGGATATTGTTGGGCGCTCGGGCCTTTTCGGGCCTATCGGCGGGGCTATTTACGGCGACCGCGACCGTTACCGTCATTGAGCTGGCGCCGCCGGCGCGCAAGGCCCACGCTGCCTTGCTGGCCGCCTGCGCAAATATGGGCGGACTCGGGTTGGGTCCGCTACTGGCTGGTGTTGTTTCTCAATACTTGCCCTGGCCGCTGCATCTCGTGTACGCGGTGCATCTGGTTCTGCTGCTGGCCGCCTGCGTGGTCGTGTTGTGCTGTCCTGAAACCGGTGAGCGTGCGGCGCATCCGCACCTGCGCCGCCAGCGGCTGGAGCTTCCGGACAGCGTGCGCCCCGCCTTTGCGGCTGCAGCCGTTGCCTGCTTTGCGGCCTTTGCCTTGCTGGGTTTGCTCACGTCCCTTGAGCCGGAAATTCTTGCCAACGTGACTGGCGTATCGAATCGGGCTGCTATAGGAAGCTTGATCTTTATAGTCTTTGTCGCCTCCCTTTGCGGACAGATTCTGCAGCGACGCTTCGCACTCGCGGCGAGGTTGCCGCTGTCATGTCTTGTGCTGATTTTGGGCGCGGGCGCATTGGCCCTCTCTATGGCTACCGGCTCGCTGGTGTTGCTTGCCCTCGGTGCGGTCGCGTCCGGCCTTGGACAGGGAGGAATCTTCGCTGCCAGCGTCATCGCGGTGACCGCCGCGAGCCCGGATGACGTGAAGGCCGAAGTGATCTCGTTGCTTTTCGTTGTGGTCTACCTGGCGGTGGCTGTGCCGGCTCTTGGCCTTGGCGTTGCCGCCGTAGCCATGGGTGTACAGACTGCAGGCATCGTATTCGCCGCGCTGGTCATGCTCCTGTCGGCTGGAACTCTATTAGCGCTTTGGCGCCGTCACCGCGAGCGGATAGCGCTCGAGACCCCTTAAACCCCATTCTATTTTTCGGAGAACCAAATATGAACACCGCCCATACGGCAGCTACTTCTGCCAGTGATCAACGCAATTTCGATGCGGATGCGTTCTGGCAACAATTCCAACACCGTGAAGCGCAAGTTGGATCGATTCGGCTGCACTATGTCGAGGGAGGCCAGGGCAGACCGTTACTGCTCATCCCAGGATGGCCGCAAAGCTGGTATACATGGCGCCATGTCATGCCGGCATTGGCCGCCAACGGTCGTCGGGTTATTGCTGTCGATCCGCGTGGCCTGGGGGACTCGGACAAACCCGTTGATGGTTATGATCTAGGCACCGTAGCGCGCGATCTTCGTCAGTTCGCCCTGCAAACTGAGCTCATGGCCGAGGGGCCTGTGGACGTTGCGGGACACGATATCGGTGCTTGGATCGGTTACGCCTGGGCTGCCGACTGGCCGGGCGACATCGGGCGTTTGGCGCTCTATGATGCGGCGCTGCCGGGCATAACGCCGCCGGCGCCCGCTGGGAATCTGTCCGCAGAAGCCAATATCCGCGCCTGGCATTTCGGATTCAATCGGCTGGTGGATCTGCCCGAATTGTTGGTCGAAGGGCGCGAGCGGGCGTACCTGGACTGGCTCTTTCGCGCCAAGCTGCGCGTTTGGTCGGCCATTACGACCGCCGACCTGGATGAGTACACGCGAGTGTTCAGCGCACCGGGGGCCGCTCGGGCCGGATTTGCATATTACCGAACCTTGTTCAACGGCGATGGATTGGAGCAGAATCGAAAGCGGGCGACCCAACGCTTGTCCATCCCGGTCATGGCCTGGGGCGCGAGCGATGGTGTGGGAAACGTGCTACTCAATACGCTCAGGGGCATCGCTGAAGACGTGGCCGGTGGCACGATAGAAGCCTGCGGGCACTATGTGCCTGAGGAAGCGCCAGAGACCGTGATACGCCAGTTGACGGCTTTTTTTACCGACTAGCTGTGAAGTGTCAATAGGTTGTATTCATCCAGGTTGAGTCTGGAGACGGGCACAGCGCGGCCGATCCCCTGGTGGGGACGGTGCCAGTTGTAGTGATGTAGCCAAGATTTCATGGCATCGGCTTGATGCTGGGAGTTTTGGTAGGTGCGGGCGTAAGCCCACTCGCGCAAGGCCGATTGGATGGCCCGGGCTGAGACATTGCCGGCTAGCGTTTTCTGAAGCAGTGTTATTGGTGCCGGCATTCGCGTAGCTATTTTTACTCTAGAAGGCATCTTGCATAAGGCGCCGCTATGCGCTGCACCGGGTTTTTTGCATCGTTCGTCGCGCACCGGTGACGCCACACTGTCGTGATGAAAGCGCCCGATTAGTAAAAAAGGGCGCTACCCGCTATTAATGGCGGCAGCGACCGTCTTAACTGACGACGAACCCTCATTCAATTTGTATACCCAGGCAAGTATTTGGCATTTGAAAGATGCCAGCCCGGAAAGCATTACTCGTCTGAAGCGTTTTGCGACCGTCGCTGGCGGAGTGCGTTGATCTGTGCCGGCACTCTGGTTGGACACACACAGCGACATGCTGCGAGTGTTCCCTCTCAAAAAAGGCCCTGCGACGTCGCGTATTCTGAGTTGCGGCAGTGGATCGGGCCGGCGCTACATTGTTGATGAGGGCGACGCTACGGTCCAACGTAGCGCTGAATTATATATAGACCAGTTTATATATTATTTGGTATGATTCCCTCATGCCTCGCCCATCAACCGGTGCCCGCGACCGTATCGTGGAATCGACCCTGAATCTTCTGCGCCAAGGCGGCTTGTCGGCCGCCGGGCTGAACGAAATCGTGACCCATGCGCAAGCGCCCAAAGGATCGCTATATCACTATTTTCCCGGTGGCAAGACCGAATTAGTGGCGGCCGCATTGCTTGCTTACAGCGATCAGATCGACACGCTCTTGCGCGATGTGCTCGAGACCTCTGTGCCGATCGACAAGCGTGTGCGTGCCCTGTTTCGTTCGATCGAAGGCCGGATGGCTGCCAGCGGCTATGCGCAAAGCTGTGCCGTCGGTGCCGTGGTTTTGGACCTGCCTGCCGAGGAAGACGGCCTGCGGAAGATCTGCCATGCCATCTTGAAGCGATGGGCCGAAACCGCGCGGCAGCAGATGCCGGAATTTCCCGAAGCCTTGCGTATGCCGCTAGCCAGAACACTCGTTACGCTGCTTGAAGGGGCACAACTCCTGGCCCGGGCCGAGCGCGGTGGCCGGCCTTTGAGGGAGGCTGCCGAAGCATTCCTTGCCATTACGAACAGGAGCTGATCTGTATGCCCGAACGACTGACTCTGCGCGAACTCCGCGCGACACCTGTCAACGTGCCGCTGACAAATCCCGTGCATACGGCGAGCGGCACCATCGCCCATGCACCGCTGGTCCTGATCGACCTGTTGACGCATGAAGGTGTCGAAGGCCGCGCTTATCTTTTCACTTACACGCCACTGGCGCTTAAGCCGGTGGTTTCGCTGCTTGAGGCAATGGCCGGAATCCTGGAGAACGCGGTGCTCTCGCCGCATGAGCTGGAACGCTTGCTGGACGCCAGGTTCCGGCTGTTGGGCAACACGGGTTTGGTGACGATGGCGATCGCGGGCCTCGATATGGCGGCATGGGATGCGCTTGCACACGCGGCAGGGATGCCATTGGCGCGTTTGCTCGGGGGAGGCACGCGGGGAGTGCGGGCCTATTTCAGCCAGGGTATGGAAAGCGTCGACCGCAGCGTGGAACTTGCCCAGGAAGCTTTGGCAAGAGGGTTCAAGGGCATGAAGATCAAGATTGGCCATCCCCGCGTCGAGGACGATCTGGCCGTCGTGCGGGCCGTCAAGTCCTGTTTGGGAGATCGAGCCGTATTGTTTGTGGATTACAACCAGAGCCTCTCGGTGCCGGACGCACTCGATCGCTGCCGTGTGCTGGACGAGATGGAATTGGACTGGATCGAGGAGCCGACGCTGCAACACGACTACGCGGGGCATGCGAAGATCGCAAGCGAAATCAGAACCCCGATCCAGTTGGGCGAGAACTATTTTGGAACGCACGAAATGGCGAAGGGCGTGGCCGCGCATGCCTCGGATCTGGTCATGCCCGACCTGATGAAGATCGGCGGTGTTTCGGGCTGGCTGCGTGCGGCATCCCTCGCTGATGCGGCACGCCTTCCCATGAGCTCGCATATCTTCCAGGAGTTCTCTGCGCATCTGATGACGGTGACGCCCACGGCGCACTGGCTGGAGCACCTGGATATCGCCGCACCTGTATTGCAGCAGCCCCTGCGCATTGAAGCCGGAATGGCTGTGCTGAATGAAACGCCAGGGGCGGGCGTAAGCTGGAACGCGGACGCTGTGGCGAAGTATCGGATCGATTGATCGTCTGGAGGGGAAACCACCCTTACGACGTCCCATCGTATGCCAAGCGAGCGTTCTTGATCGCTGCATGGCTGCCGTCCACTGAACAAGAAAGGTCGGGGGTCCGAGAATCGTTTCGCCTAGAGGCCTCAGGCAGTACTCGACGCTTGCCCGGCTGATCGGGAGGCCGACCACTCCCTTCCCGACCACGATCACCGGCTTCGCGCACAACCGGCAGGCCGCCGGCGAGGCTTCGAGCCACGCCTAAGCTGGCCCTCCGTGTAGCGGCAAGGGCTGCCCCGCCTGAACGGTTGATGCCCGAACGAAGCGCCCCCGAGTCCGATCCGACTCAACACCTTGCCTTCTTGGCATCGTTGCTGGGCGCGTTTGTCAGGATGGCGCTCGTAATGACGTGAAAGAGATGATCCCCCCGTGGCGCGAATGAGGGCTGGTCGACGAGCCAGCCGAGCGCCGACATCAGGGCGAACAGGTCGGCCCCATCCATATCGGCGCGCGCCGTTCCCTCGGCCTGGGCACGGAGCAGTAGTCGCGCGCCCGCTTCGTGCACCGCTGTGCATGAAGCGTAAAGCGCGGAGTCCGGGTCCTCGTGGGCGCTCGCCATCAAGGCAACAACGCCGCTATAGCTGTGAACGAATGCCACCCCTTCGCGAAACCAGGACACGAGCGCTTCGTCAGGCGGATTCGACGTTTCGAGTTCGCCCGCCTTCTGCGTCAGTGCGTCCAGATTCGTACGAAGCAACGCATCGAACAAGGCTTCTCGCGTCGGGAAATGGCGAAGCAGTGTGGCCAACCCGACGCCGGCCCGGCGGGCGATATCTCGCATGGACGCATCGGCGCCATGTTCGGTGACGACGTCACGCGCGACGGCAAGGAGATGACTGTAATTTTTTCTGGCGTCAGCCCGCATGGATTTCCTTGACAAACGGATCAGTGATCCGTATATTCCATAAATGGATCACTGATCCATATATTGATTGAAAAATACGGATCACTGATCCATAAGATACAGCGCATTTGTGCAAATGGGAACAGAAACGTGGTTCGACACCACGAAAGGATATGTCATGGGAAAGCTTGAGGGCAAGGTTGCAGTCATTACGGGTGGATCGAGCGGCATGGCGCTGGCGAGCGCCAGGCGGTTCGTTGAAGAAGGCGCTTATGTTTTCATCACGGGCCGGAGGCAGGAGGCGCTCGACGAGGCCGTCAAGCTGATTGGCCGGAACGTGACCGGCGTGCGCGGCGACGCGGCCAATCTCGATGACCTCGACCGCCTGTTCGATACAGTCAAGCGGGAAAAGGGCAAGATCGACGTCCTGTACGCGAGCGCCGGCACGGGCGAAGCCGTCCCATTGGGCGAGATTACCGAGCAGCACTTCGATGCGGCCTTCAACCTGAATGCGCGCGGCACGCTGTTTACGGTTCAGAAGGCGTTGCCGCTGTTCAACGATGGCGGATCGATCTTCATGACCGGGTCGATTGCTTCGATCAAAGGTTTCCCTGGTTTCAGCGTGTATGCGGCCAGCAAGGCGACGTTGCTCGCATTCGCGCGCGGGTGGCTCAACGAACTGAAGGGCCGGAAAATCCGGGTGAACGTGCTGAGCCCGGGGCAGATCGCCACACCCATTCAGGAGCAGATCTTCGACGAGGAGACGAAGCGGTATTTCGAATCCCTGGTCCCGCGGGGAAAGATGGGCGGTCCCGAGGAAATTGCGGCGGTCGCGCTGTTTCTTGCTTCAGACGAATCGAGCTTCGTGAATGGGGTGGAACTGTATGTCGACGGCGGCACTTCGGCCATCTGAAATCGCGCCCGGATCGCGGGAAGCGGCAGCAGCCGGCTGTGCGTTATGATGACGCCAGCCTCTGCGTGCGGTTTTCCTGGCCGAAGAATGCCAGCATTTCCCGCAGGACAACGTCCGGCCGCTCTTCCGCCAGGTAGTGGCCGCAATCCACCGAATGGCCGCTTACGTCGCTATGGGATATGTTTTTCCATAGCGACGGCACATCGAAATTCTGGCCGACGGCGCCGTGCTCGGCCCACAGCACGCGCAATGGCATGGAAAGGTGGTTGCCGGCATCCCGATCGTGCGCGTCCTGTTCCAGATCCATGCCCGCGGACGCGCGGTAGTCGCTGCATATGCTTCTGGCCGTGAAAGGCAGGGCGATGCAGCGCTCGTATTCCGCCAGCGCTTCGGGCTGGAAGGCGGACAGGCCCGCGTGCCGGCGTCCCGAAACATTGTGCAGGTAGGCGACGGGGTCGGCTTCGATCAGGCGTTCAGGCAAAGGGGCGGGCTGAATCAGGAAGAACCAGTGCCAGTACGCGCGTGCGAAGGCCATGGATGTACGCTCGTACATGGCCAGGGTCGGCGCGATATCCAAGAGGAACAGCCGTTTCACCCGATCAGGATGGTCCAGGGCCAGACGGTGGGCGACGCGCGCACCCCGGTCGTGGGCCCCGACCAGAAAGTGTTCGAACCCCAGCTCGAGCATGATATCGACCATGTCTTGCGCCATGACGCGCTTGGAGTAGGCGGCATTTTCCACACCGGGCTTGGGCCTGGACGAGTCTCCGAAGCCTCTTGTATCGGGTGCGACGACGGTATAGTGCTGCGCCAGGCGGGGCGCGATCCTGTGCCACATGACATGGGTTTGCGGGTGGCCGTGCAACAGCAACAGGCCGGGCCCGCTTCCGCCCACGCGCGCACGGATGTGCACGCCATCATTCACTGTGAAGTTTTCGATGGAAAAGTTCTCGAACATGCTTGGGTTACCTTTTTCCGGGAGGCGCGGCACTGACCCGCCGACAACGAACTATCGGGCGGGTGGCGACAGCAGCAATTGCCTGCGCAGCTTGCGTACTTGAACGAGGCCGGCAAGCGCGATCGCCAACAACCATGCGGCTATGCCCAGCAAAAGCCATCCCCCGACGCTGCGGTAGATCAGCACGCCCGCCACGCCGCCGGCCAGGAACGACAGCACTGTCTGGACGTGCAGCCTGAGTTTTGTCTTGTACGCCGCGGCATGGGCGCCGGGCTCGCGCCCGCGCAGGATGTCGAACAGCATGCCGAGCTCGATGCCGATGTCCGTGGACATGCCCGAGACGTGGGTCGTTCGTACACGCGCATTGGAAATACGCGTGACGATGGCGTTTTGCAGGCCCATCAGGAAACTCAGCCCCAGAATCAGCGCAGGCCCGCGATAGGCGGCGGGCAGGTTCAGGTCCGCGTAGCCGAGCAGCGCCATCAGGACGGCTTCGGCCAGGATGTTGAATGCGTAGATGCCATTTATCTGGTGCCGCCGGCCCGCGTTGATCAGCACGGTCGACACCGAAGAGCCGAAGATGAAGGCAAGAACGATGGTCAGGTAAAACGTCCCTATTCGCCAGCTTCCGAAGGCGGCATGATCGGACAATGCCGATACATTCCCGGTCATGTTCGCGGAGAAAAACCCGACGGCCTGAAAGGCCGCGGTATTGAGAGCCCCAGCAACGGCCGCCAAAGTGCATGCCAGACGCCGGTCTTTGCCGCTGCTGCGCGCGGCGCCTTGTCGAATCAACATAGTGGAAAATTGAACGGTTACAGAGCCGCTTTGCGGCGGACGCTACAAACTCTCAGTATAAGCGGCTATTCCCGTACTTTGCGGAAGGTGAAGTTGATGCGCTGGTTGCCCAGCAGCGGGTGCGGGTAGCCCTTGAGCGGCATCACGCCATGGTAGCGCAGCCGGTCTTCGCCGCCCCAGACCGCCACGTCGCCGTGGTACAGGGGGATCTTGCCGGCCCTGTCGGCGCGCGCGTGTCCGCCGAACAGGAATGTGGCGGTCATGCCCAGCGACACCGAAACGATGGGCGCATCCAGATCGCGTTCGTTCTTGTCCTGGTGCAGCGACAGGCGCGAGCCGGGCAGGTAGCGGTTCACCAGGCAGGCGTCGGGTTCGAACGCGTCGAATCCGGCCGCCGCGGCCGCTTCACGCGCAAGACGCGCAAATGGCCGGGGCATGGGCGGCCAGGGATTGCCGTTTTCGGGATCGGCGCGGGTGTAGCGGTAGCCGTGCCGATCCGACGTCCAGCCCAGGTCGCCGCAATTGGTCAGGGCCACCGACATGGTATAGCCGCCCGGGGTCGTCATGTGCCGGAAAGGGGACTGTGTCTCAAGACCCGCGAAGGCGTCCAGCAGCTCGTCCATGCGGGGCAGCGCGAAGCCGCGCAGCACGAACGCGCGCGGCCCCATGGGCTCGCGCTGGCCGATGCGTTCATCGAAGAAAAGATCAGTTTTGCTGTGCACCGCACTGCTTTAGAATTTGTCCAGTTCTCCATGATATAGCACGAGGCCCTGCATGACGCCATCTCTTAGGTTCATATACCGTTACCGGTTGCCGCAAGCCGTCCGAGGCGCGCTGGCTATGCTGGCCCTGGCGCTGGCCGCCGCGGCCGCTCCGGCCCGTGCGGCCACGCTTTTCGACGCCACGCCGCGCATGGCGGTCATGTCGGCGTTCGGGCCGGAACTGGCGCTTTTGTCCAGCAGGCTGGAGCACGCCAAAAGCCATATGGTCGACGGCGTGACATTCACCACGGGCCGGCTGCACGGCAAACCGGTGGTGCTGTTTCTAAGCGGCGTGAGCATGGTCAACGCGGCCATGAACACCCAGCGCGCGCTGGATCACTTCCACATTACCCACATTCTGTTCAGCGGCATCGCCGGCGGGGTGGATCCGGGCCTGCATATCGGCGACGTCGTGGTGGCCTCGCGCTGGGCCCAGTACATGGGCAGCGTCATGGCGCGCCAGACGGCGCCCGGAACGTACCAGCCGCCGCCGTGGATGACCGACGTCATCCATCCCAATTTCGGCATGATGTTCCCCCGTCCCGTCAAGGTGCGTTCGCCCGCGCATCCGGACATGCACAAGGTATTCTGGTTCCAGGCCGATCCGCGCATGCTGGCCGTGGCGCGCCGCATCCGTTCGGTGGCGTTGTCCGCGTGCAATGCCGCGAAGCGGTGCCTGGCGCACAAGCCGGGGCTGGTGGTCGGCGGCAATGGCGTGTCGGGGCCCGCCTTCGTCGATAATGCCCAGTTGCGGCAATACTTGTTCAAGTCGTTCCAGGCCCGCGTTCTGGACATGGAAAGCGCCGCGACCGCCCAGGTGGCCTACAGCAACGGGGTGCCGTTCCTGGTTTTCCGCTCGCTCAGCGACCTTGCGGGCGGCGATGCCGGCAAGAACCAGATGCAGACTTTCATGGATATCGCCGCGGGCAATTCGGCCAAGGTGTTGCTGGCTTTCCTGGATGCCTGGAAGTAAAGCGCGCAAGCCGCCGGACGGGCTGGAATTTGACCGCAAGAGTCGGAGTGGCAATCGTGCCGGGAGGCAATACAGTATGGTTTCCCTTACATGTCATGGATTGGAACGATCATGAAACCAGACACCCGCAATCCCGACAGCGCCGCGCGGCGCATTGTGCAGGACCCCCGGTGGGCGGCGGTAATCGCCCGCGACAGCCAGGCCGCGGACCAGTTCGTGTATGCCGTCAAGACCACGGGAATCTATTGTCGTCCGGGCAGCGCGTCGCGGCTGCCGCGGCCGGAAAACGTCGAGTTCTTCGATACGCCCCGGCAGGCCGAGGCCGCGGGGTACCGGCCCAGCGGGCGGTCCCGCGACGACGGCAGCCGCATCGCCGGCCGGCATGCCGAGCTGGCGGGCAGGGCATGCCGCTATATCGAGGCGGCCGACCATGCGCCCAGCCTGGCGGAGCTGGCCCGGTTTTCCGGACTGAGCGCCTACCATTTTCATCGCATCTTCAAGGCGGTGACCGGCGTGACGCCCAAAAGCTACGTTCAGGCCCATAGAAACAAGGCCGTGCGCAAACAATTGGAAGAGGCGCCGTCGGTGACGCAGGCCATCTACGACGCGGGGTTCAATTCCAACAGCCGTTTTTACGAGGCCAGCGGCCAGGTCCTGGGAATGCGGCCCGGCAGTTTCCGGCGGGGCGGCGAAGATGCCGAGATCCGTTTCGCCGTGGCCCAGTGCTCGCTGGGCGCGATCCTGGTGGCGCAAAGCAGGGTGGGTGTATGCGCGATTTCATTCGGCGACGATCCGGATGCGCTGGTGCGCGATCTGCAGGACAAATTCCCGCGCGCCAACCTGATAGGGGCCGACAGGGAATTCGAACGCACGATCGCGCGGGTCATCGGTTTTGTCGAGACCCCGGCGCTGGGGCTGGACCTGCCTCTGGACGTGCGCGGCACCGCGTTTCAGCGCAGGGTATGGGAAGCCTTGCGCGAAATCCCGGCGGGAAGCCGGGTGACGTATTCCCAGATCGCGGCCCGCATCGGCGCGCCCAGGGCCGTGCGCGCCGTGGCCGGCGCATGCGCGGCCAATGTGCTGGCGGTGGCCATTCCGTGCCATCGCGTCGTGCGCACCGATGGCAGCCTGTCCGGATACCGCTGGGGAGTGCCGCGCAAGAGGGCGCTGCTCGAGCGCGAGGCCGGCGCGGCCGGCCCGGGTAATTCGACGGCGTAGCGAAAAAAATCGGCGCGATTCATGAAATCGTAAGAATAATCATTCTTGTTTGTCATAAAATACGTATTCCTTATTGATGGTTTCCGGCCGTTCACGACGGTGGAAACCGTGTCGCGCCATGCCCTCCTGGGTGGTGGCATTTGCTCAGGAGTTCATCTCGCCATGTATAAACTGGATCGCCGCACACTGTTGCGCAATGGGATTATGTTGGGGTCGACCGCGCTGATCGGGTCGCAGACCATGCGTCTGGCCCAGGCCGCCGAATCGCAGTCGCTGGTCTTGTACAACGGGCAGCACACGCACACCACGGCCGCACTGGTCAAGGCGTTTACCCAGGCCACCGGCGTCAAGGTCGAGATCCGCAAGGGCAGCAGTTCCCAGCTTGCCAACCAGCTCATCGAAGAAGGTGTGCATACGCCCGCCGATGCTTTTTATTCGGAAGAAAGCCCCCCGTTGGTCCAGCTCGACGAAAAAGGCCTGCTCTCGCCGCTGAACCCACGCACGCTCAAGCAGGTCAGGCCCGGGTACTCCGGCAAAGACGGGCATTGGCTCGGCGTTTCCGCGCGCTGCCGCGTCATCGTCTACAACAAGGGCATGGTCAAGGACAGCGAACTGCCCACGTCCATTCTGGACATCGCCACGAAGAAGTGGGACGGCAAGGTGGCCTTCGTGCCCACCAGCGGCTCGTTCCAGGAACAGATCGTCGCCATCAAGCTGACCAAGGGGCGCAAGGCGGCCCTGGACTGGCTCAAGGGCCTGAAGAAATACGGCCGCATATACAACGGCAATACCGCGGCCATGAAGGCTGTCGAACACGGCGATATCGCGACGGGGCTGGTCAACAACTACTATTGGTTCGCCGTCGCCGAAGAAATCGGCGCCGCCAACATGCATTCGGCCGTGCACTACATGGAACATCAAGACCCGGGCGCCCTGGTCACCGTGTCGGCGGCCGGTGTCCTGAAGGCCTCCAAGAAACAGGCTCTGGCCCAGAAGCTCCTGGCGTTCATGGTCAGCGAAGCGGGCCAGAAGGCGATCGCCGCGTCGGTGGCCGAATATCCCCTGCGCCCCGGCGTTGTTTCTCCTTTCCACGTCAAACCTTTCGACACACTCGAGCCGCCCCATGTGACGCCCGCCGATCTGGGCGACGTCGCCGATGCGCTTGCTCTGCGCCGCGAGGCCGGCCTGGCTTGATCCGCCATGCTTTTCGGTAGCAGGCGCCGCACAGGGCCGTCGATCTGGTTCGTCGGATCGGCGGTGGTGCCGGCCGCCCTGATTTCGCTGCCGCTCATCTATGTGGTGATCCGGGCGACGCAGGCGGGGATGGCCGGCATAGGCGACGAAATCTTCCGCCACCACACGCTGATGCTTCTGGTCAACACCATCGTGCTGGCGGTCAGCGTGACGCTGGTGGCCAGCACGATAGGGCTGGCCGTGGCCTGGTGCGTGGAACGCACCGATATTCCGGGCCGGCGCTTCTGGCGGGTTTTGGCGGGCGTGCCGCTGGCCGTGCCCGCGTTCGTATCCAGCTATGCCTGGTCCTCCATCAGCCCCTTGCTGCAAAGCATGCCCGGGGCCATCTTGGTGCTTTCGCTCTCGACCTATCCCCTGGTGTACCTTCCCGTGGCCGCGGGCTTGCGCGGCGCCGACCCGGGTTTCGAGGACGTGGCGCGGTCCCTGGGCGACGGCCCATGGCGCTGTTTTTGCCGCGCGGTGCTGCCCCAGCTGGGGCCGGCGCTGGGCAGCGGCGCGCTGCTGGTCCTGACGCACATGCTGGCCGAATTCGGCGCCTTGTCCATGCTGCGCGTACAGACATTCACCACGGCCATATTCGAATCGTACGAAGTGCAGTTCGACAGTACGTCGGCGGCCCTGCAGTCGGCGGTATTGATGGCGTTGTGTCTGCCCGCGGCCTATGGCGAAATGCGCCTGCGCGCGGGCAAAAGCGTGGCCCGGGTGGGCCGGGGCAATGCGCGCCGGGCCTCGACGGCCAGACTGGGCGGCGCCAGGTTCTGGGTTCTGGCGGGCTTCTTCCTGCTGGGCCTGCTGTCTTTGGGCGTGCCCATGGCGACCCTGGTCTACTGGCTGATGGTGGGGCATTCGGCCGGCCAGGGCTATGCCGATATCTGGCCCGCCATCGGCGGCTCCGTCTGGTTGTCCGTATTGGGAGCCCTGGTGACCAGCCTGTTCGCCATACCCCTGGTGCTGTTGTCCATCCGCCATAAAGGCAAGCTGGCGGCGTTCGCCGATCGCCTGCCGTACATCATCCACGGCCTGCCCGGGGTGGTGGTGGCGCTTGCCATGGTGTTCATGTCCATCCACCTGGTTCCCGCGCTGTACCAGGGCGTCACGGTGCTGTTGCTGGCGTACGCCATTTTGTACCTGCCCCTGGCGCAGTCGTCGCTGAGGGCGTCGGCCGAACTCGTGTCGCCGCAACTGGAAACCATTGCGCGCAGCCTGGGTCGCCGGCCGCTGGCGGCGTTCGCGACCATCACGCTGCCCAACATCGCTCCCGGCATAGGCGCGGCGATGGCGCTCATGGTGCTGGAAATCGTGCGCGAGCTCACGGCGACGCTGATGCTGGCGCCGACGGGCGTCATCACCCTGGCCACCGAGGTCTGGTCGCATACGTACGATGCCGAATACGCGGCGGCCGCGCCTTTCGCGGCCTTGCTGGTGCTGGTTTCCATCGTGCCGGTCTATGTCTTTACACAGCGGTTCCTGCAGTTCGGAGAGTCTTCATGAGTCGTATTTGCGTTGATCGGGTCGGCAAGGACTACGGGGGCGTTCCCGTATTGCACGATGTCTCGCTCGATATCGCCGACGGCTCCGTGTTGTCGCTGCTGGGGCCCTCGGGCTGCGGCAAGACCACGCTGCTGCGCCTGCTGGCCGGATTCGACCTGGTCGACACGGGCAACATCCTGCTGGGGGAACACCTGGTGGCCTCGCCCCGCGCGCACGTGGCGCCGGAACGCCGCGGCGTGGGCTACGTGCCGCAGGAAGGCGCCTTGTTTCCCCATTTGACGGTGCAGGGCAATGTGCGCTACGGGCTGTCCAGGCGCGGACAATGGCGTGCCCGGGTGGACGAGGTCCTGGCCCTGACCGGCCTGTCCGGGCTGGGCCAGCGGTATCCGCACGAACTCTCCGGGGGACAGCAGCAGCGCGTCGCCCTGGCGCGCGCCCTGGCGCCAAACCCCGCGCTCATTTTGCTGGACGAGCCGTTCAACGCGCTGGACCTGGACTTGCGCCGGGGCATGTGCGAAGACGTGATTTCGCTGCTGCGGCAGACCGGCACCACCACGGTGCTGGTCACTCACGATCCGGCCGAGGCGTTCGCCGTATCGGACCATATCGCCGTGATGAACGCGGGCCATGTCATGCAGTGCGCCGAGCCCGACATCGTCTACTGGCGGCCGGCCAGCGCATCGGTGGCGCGCCTGACCGGGTCCGCCATTTTCCTCGACGGCGTCGTCGAAGACGGGCACGTGGTCACGAAGCTGGGGCGGTTGCCGCTGCACCCTTCGCGCGCGCTCGCCGCCGGCAACGCTGTGTCCATGCTGCGGCCCGAACAGATCACGCTGGGCCCGTCGGGGCAGGGCGTGCCGGCGCGCATCGTCAAGCGCACGTTTCGCGGCGATCACGTCGTGCTGGATGTGCTGATCGCCGATACGCTTGAACTGAGCCTGCGCACGACGTCCTGGTCGGCCCCGGCCTCGGGCGCGGACGTATTCCTGACGGTGCACGGAGCGTGCGTCGCGTTCGCCGAAGTCCCCGATGCCTGAACGGCGCTTTGCCGGACGCGCAGGCGTCAGGCCCTAAGCCGGTATCCCGTCTTGAAGATCCAGGCCACGACACCCAGGCAAATGACCAGGAACAGGACGGTCATGCCCAGGCTTAGCGCGACGCTGACGTCGGCCAGGCCGTAGAAGCTCCAGCGGAATCCGCTGATCAAATACACCACCGGATCGAACAGGGTGATCGTCTGCCATACCGGCGGCAGCATGCTGATGGAATAAAAGCTGCCCCCCAGGAAGGTCAGGGGGGTGACGATAAGCAGGGGCACCAGTTGCAGCTTTTCGAAGTTGTCGGCCCAGATGCCGATGATGAAGCCGAACAGGCTGAAGGTGAAGGCGGTCAGCACCAGGAACGCGATCATGGCCAGGGGATGGTCTATGCGCACCGGCACGAACAGCGTGGCCGTGGCCAGGATGATCAGGCCCAGGACGATGGACTTGGTGGCGGCGGCTCCCACGTAGCCCAGCAGGACCTCGAAGTACGACACCGGCGCTGACAACAGTTCATAGATGGTGCCGGTGAATTTCGGGAAATAGATGCCGAACGAGGCATTCGATATGCTTTGCGTCAGCAGCGACAGCATGATCAGCCCCGGCACGATGAATGCGCCGTAGCTGACGCCGTCGATCTGGTTGATGCGCCCGCCTATGGCGGCGCCGAAGACCACGAAATACAGGGATGTGGAGATGACCGGCGCGACCAGCGTCTGCGTCAGCGTACGCCAGGCCCTGGACATTTCGAACAGGTATATCGCACGCACCGCGCCGATGTTCATGCCTGCTCCTTGACGAGGTCGACGAAAATATCTTCCAGGGAGCTTTGCGTGGTTTCCAGGTCTTTGTAGGCGACGCCCTGTTCGCCCAGGGCGGCCAGCAGCGAAGTGATGCCCGTGTGTTCGCGCTGGGCGTCGTAGGTGTAGACCAGGTCGCTGCCGTCGCGGGCCAGTGTCAGGGGCCATGAAGACAGCGCATCGGGGATGCCCGCAAGCGGCGCCTGCAGGTGCAGGATCAGCTGTTTCTTGCCCAGTTTCTGCATCAGGGCGGCTTTTTCTTCCACGAGCACGATTTCGCCGTTGTTGATGATCCCGATGCGGTCGGCCATTTCCTCGGCTTCCTCGATGTAGTGCGTCGTCAGTATGATGGTCACGCCGGTGGCGCGCAGCGAGCGCACCATGTCCCACATGTCTTTTCTAAGGGAAACGTCCACGCCGGCGGTGGGTTCGTCCAGGAACAGGATGGCCGGTTCGTGCGCCAGGGCCTTGGCGATCAGCACGCGGCGCTTCATGCCACCCGAGAGCGACAGCAGCTTGTTGTCCTTCTTGTTCCATAGCGACAGGTCGCGCAGCACTTTTTCGATGAGGGCGGGATTCTTGGGTTTGCCGAACAGGCCGCGGCTGAAGCTGACCGTGTTCCACACCGTTTCGAACGCGTCGGTGGTCAGTTCCTGCGGCACCAGCCCGATCTGCGCGCGCGCGGCGCGGTAGTCGCGAACGATGTCGTGGCCGTCGGCCAGAACCGTTCCGCTGCTGGGATTGACCAGCCCGCAGATAATGCTGATGAGGGTCGTCTTGCCGGCCCCGTTCGGGCCCAGCAGGGCGAAAATTTCCCCGCGGAAGATGTCCAGATTGATGTTTTTCAGGGCGCAATACCCTGTTGCGTAGGTTTTGCCTAGCTGCGAGATGGAAATGATCGGTGGCATGGTTGCTGGCGCTGCTGGGGATTGCCTGGAATGAACACCGCAAAAGGGTAGCATGGCTGCGGTAAAGTGCAATGTTATTCTTGATCCCATGGCGGGTCTCGCCTGCCGTCGCGCAAACTTGCCCGCGCCGCATGCGGGCCATCAGCAAGGAGGGCAATCTGGTGTCGTTGAACATGAGCCGCGGGAATACCATGCTGGCGGCGGTGCGCCGCGGGCTGCGCCATCTGGCCGTGTCGTGCGGCGTGGCCGTGTGCCTGCTCGCCGCGCCGGCGGCGCAGGCCCAGCTCGGGCTGTCCTCGCCGTCTTCCCAGGCCGCGCCTCCGGCCAAGGCGTCATCGACCGCGGCGGTGTCCTACGGCGCCCTGGCCGATCTGCTGCAGAACAAGGCTTCGCGCGATGAACTGATCGCGCAATTGCGCGCGCTGGCAAAGAACTCCGGCGCGGCCAAGCCGGCCGAAAGCGGCCGGGCCGCACCCGAATCCATCGTGCCGGGGTATTCCAGCGTCAGCGGCCTGGTGGCCACGATACAGTCTTTCACCGTGTCCCTCAGCCACGATTTCCAGTCCATGGCGCGGGTGTTCCGTGATCGCAGCTGGTCGGGCGCGGCGTACATGAAAAAGATCGATGCCCTGCCGGGTCTGCTGGCCGTCATCGCGGCCACCATAATCGCCTTCCTGGTGTTTCGCGTCGTCGCCGCGCAATTCTATCGCCGCCTGGACGACTGGGTCGCCAACCTGGCCGGAAGCGTCCCGGCGGCGTCGCGGCGGGTGGTGGAGCCGTCCGTCCTGTATCGCAAGATGGGCGCCATCGTCCTGGCGTTCCTGGTCGATTTCGCCGCCGTCCTGCTGGCCGCGGCGATCGGTTATGCCGTCGTGCTGTACCTGGTGGCCCACGACCCGTCATCCCTGGCGCCGGGTTCGGTATTCGTGGGCGCCTTCGCCGCCGTCGAGACGACGTGCGCGCTGGCGCGCGTGGTGTTCGCCACGCGCTACCGGTATTTGCGCCTGATCCGCATGTCCGACGATGTCGCGCGCTTCTGGAGCGGGTGGCTGGAACGTCTGATCCGCATCACGGGCTACGGCCTGCTGGTCGCCGTTCCGGCGGCCAGGATACTGTTCCTGCCGGCGGCGGGGCAGTTGCTGGGCCTGTTCATCATGCTGGGCGTCTATGTCTATGCCGTGCGGGTCATCTGGACCAATCGAGGCTTGCTGCGCAAGAGAATCACCGATCGCGCCGGCGAGGTCTCGGCCGCGCCCGTAGGCGCGCTGCTGCGGGTGCTGGCGCGCGTCTGGCACGTGCTGGGCATCGCCTATTTCACCGAACTGCTGATCGCCAGCCAGATCAACCCCGAGGAAGCCCTGCCGTTCATCGCCGAGGCGACGGTGCAGACGCTGATTGCCGTGGGCGTCGGACTGCTGCTGTCCCTGATGCTGACTTCCATGCTGGCGCGCCGCATCCGCCTGTCCGAGGAATTGCGCACCCGCCTGCCCATGCTGGAGGCCCGGATCAACGCCTATGTGCCGGCCGCCATCCGGGCCGCTCGCCTGGTTCTCCTGCTCGTCGTGGCGCTGGTGGTCCTGGATGCCTGGCATGCCTTCGACCTGCCCGCCTGGATAATGTCCGACGCGGGGCGAACCACCATCGCCATGGCGGTTCGCGTCGCCATCATCCTGCTGGCCGCGGCATTCATCTGGACCGTGGTCGCCAGCATCATCGAGAACCGCCTGAACACCACCGCGGGCCGCAAAATGCCCAGCGATCGCGAGAAAACCCTGCTGGCGCTGTTTCGCAACGCGGCGATGATCGTGATCGTCACCATGACGGTCCTTATCGTGCTCTCGCAAATCGGCATAGACATCGGGCCGCTGATCGCCGGTGCTGGCGTCGTGGGCCTGGCCATAGGATTCGGCGCGCAGAAACTGGTGCAGGACGTCATCACCGGTATTTTCATACAGCTTGAAAACGGCATGAATCAGAACGACGTGGTGGAACTTTGCGGCCTGTTCGGTACGGTCGAGAAAATCACCATCCGGTCGGTCGTCATCCGCACGCTCGACGGCGGCTACCACCTGATCCCTTTTTCCACGGTCGACAAGCTGACCAACCACACGCGCGACTTCGGCTATCACTACGGCGAATACAACGTGGGCCATCGCGAAAACGCCGACAATGTCATCGCGCACTTGGAGCACGCGTTCGACGAACTGATGCAGGACGCCGAACTGGCTCCTTATGTGATGGAGCCCATTTCCATACCGGGCGTCACGTCGCTGACCGAGCGCGGCTTTACCGTGCGCGTGCTGATCAAGACCGTGCCGGGCATGCAGTGGATGGTCCAGCGTGGCTTCAATCGCCTGGTCAAGAAGCATTTCGACCAGGCCGGCATCGAGCTGCCGTATCCGCATTCCGTGGTGCACTTCGACCGGGATCCGGCCAGCCGCGATCCGATGGCCGGCGCGCCCGGGCATGTCGGCCGCCAGGAACCCCCGGAGCCTCATGCCGAAGCGCGCCATCCCGGCATGCCCGATTCCCCTGAAAGCGACGCCTCCGGCGCCAGGTGAACCAGAATGGCCCCAGACATGACTCGTACGCAAGACTCCGCCATGCAGGCTGGCGATCACGCCCTGTTCACCACGGGTGAAATGCGTCGGATCGACCAGGCGGCGATGGCCCGGGGCGTGCCGGGCATCGCCCTGATGGACGCGGCGGGGCGGGCCGTGGCGCAGCATGTGGCCCGGCTTTGGCCCCGGCAGCCGGTGCTGGCGCTGTGCGGCCCGGGCAACAATGGCGGCGACGGATTCGTGGCGGCCCGGTATCTGGCCGAAGCGGGCTGGCCCGTGCGCGTGGCGTTGCTGGGCGCCGTCGGCGACCTGCCCGCGGACGCGGCGCATCACGCCCGGTTGTGGAGGGGGCCGGTCGAACCGATCGCGCCCGGCCTCATACCCCGGGACGGCATCGTCATCGATGCTTTGTTCGGCGCCGGCCTGTCGCGCCCGGTCGGCGGGGCGGCGTTCGACACGATCCGGGCGCTGGCGGCAAGCCGTGCCCACGTATGCGCCGTGGATGTGCCCAGCGGCCTGTCCGGCGACACGGGCCAGGTGCTGGGAATGGCGGCCGCGGCCGACGTCACGGTGACGTTCTTTCGCAAGAAGCCGGGCCATCTGCTGTTGCCGGGCCGGCGGCTTTGCGGCCGGCTTGTGGTCGCCGACATCGGCATTCCGGTGTCCACGCTGGATCAGGTGCCGGCCGGGGCGTTCGAGAACGGGCCGGCGCAATGGCTGCAGGACTATCCCTGGCGCACGGAGGACAGCCACAAGTATCGCAGCGGGCATGCGCTGGTCCTGGGTGGCGCCACCCAGACCGGCGCGGCGCGCCTGGCGGCCATGGCGGCGGCCCGGGTCGGCGCGGGCCTGGTGACCGTGGCGGCGCCGGCCGCGTCCTGGGCGGTGTATGCCGCGGCGCTGACCAGCATCATGGTCCGGCCCATGGACGGCCCGGACGATTTCGGCCGGCTGCTGGCCGATGCCCGGCGCAATGCGCTGGTGCTGGGGCCGGGGGCGGGGGCGGGCGTTTCCGGCCAGACCCGGGAACTGGCGCTGATGGCGCTGGCCACGGGGCGCGCCGTAGTGCTCGATGCCGATGCCTTGTCGGTTTTCGGCACCGATCCGGATGCCTTGTTCCAGGCGATCCGGGGGCCGTGCGTGCTGACCCCGCACGATGGCGAATTCGCGCGGCTTTTCCCGTGTGCCGCGGACAAACTGCGGCGCACCCGCGACGCGGCCAGGCAAAGCGGCGCCGTGGTGGTCGCCAAGGGCGCCGACACGGTGGTGGCTTGCCCCGATGGCCGCGCCGTCATCAACGCCAATGCGCCGCCCGAACTGGCCGTGGGCGGCACGGGCGACGTGCTGGCGGGCCTGATAGGCGGGCTGATGGCCCAGGGCATGGCGCCGTTCCCGGCCGCGTCGGCGGCCGTGTGGCTGCATGGCGAGGCCGCCCGCGCCATCGGCCCGGGATTGATGGCCGAAGACTTGCCGGCGGCGCTGCCGGCGGTTCTGGGCCGGTTGCGGGAGTTGCGCGCGCCGCGCCGCGCGGACGGGGCCTGAACGGGGTTACACTTCCCGCTATCCATGTTTTTCATGCCATTACAGGCCGGCGCGAAGCCAAAGATCGACCATGTCCGATGTCATTGCCCTGATTTTCGATTTCGACGACACATTGGCGCCCGACAGCACGTCCGGCTTCCTGACGGGCATGGGCGTGGATGCGGCGCGTTTCTGGTCGCAGGAAGTGGGCCCGCTGCTCAACGAGCACGACTGGGACCCCGTGCCGGCCTATCTGTACAAGCTGATCCAGCTGTCGCGTTCGGGCACGCACGGACGCATAACCCGGGAAAGCCTGCAGCAGTGGGGCGCGCGCCTGCCCTTGCACGACGGCGTGTCCACGCTGTTCGAACGCCTGCGCACGCTGGTGCGCGAACAGCATCCGCAGGTGCAATTGGAGTTCTATCTGATTTCCAGCGGCATCGGCGACGTATTGCGCAGCCTGCCGATAGCGCACGAATTCACCGACATCTGGGCATCGGAATTCCATTACGACGGCGAGGGCGCCATCGATTTTCCCAGGCGGGTGGTCAGCTTCACCGACAAGACCCGATACCTGTTCCACATCCAGAAAGGCATTATCGGACGGGCTTCGCGCAACAAGCCTTTCGAGGTCAACCGCAAGGTGTCCGAGGACAAACTGCGCGTGCCCTTCGAGCAGATGATTTTCGTGGGCGACGGCTACACGGACATTCCCTGTTTTTCGCTGATACGCCGCTCCGGCGGCGTGGCGTTCGGCGTGTGGGACCCCAGGCACAAGGAAAAGCGCAGCCGGGCATGGGGCTTCATCCAGGAAGGCCGGGTGTCGAACCTGAACCAGGCCCGCTACGATGACGACGCCGAACTCTATCAATGGCTGGAAGAGGCGGTGGAAAGCCTGGCCGGCGGCATTGCCTTGAAGTCGCGCATATATCGTGGCTGAGCCGATCATGACGGCATCCTCGACGCCACTGGGCACCGACACCGTGGACCCCGTTTTTTCTTTGCGGGACGTGCAGCACATGAAGGCGGCGCTGGCCCAGGCCGAACTGGCGCGCGCGCAGGGCGAAGTGCCGGTGGGCGCGGTGCTGGTCGATGAAAACGGCCAGAGCCTGGGCGTTGGATTCAACCGCACGGTGTGCGATCATGACCCCACCGCCCATGCCGAGATCGTGGCGCTGCGCCAGGCCGCGGGCGTCGAGGGCAATTACCGCCTGCCGGGCAAGACCCTGTATGTCACGCTGGAGCCCTGCGTGATGTGCGTGGGCGCCATGCTGCATGCCCGCCTGGCCAGGGTGGTGTACGGGGCGGCCGACCCCAAGACCGGCGCTTGCGGCGGGGCCGTCGGCGTGCATGCGCTGCAACATCTGAACCACCAGACGCAATTCGAAGGCGGCCTGATGGCGGGCCCCTGCGGCGACCTGCTGCGGGACTTTTTCCGCCAGCGGCGCGGCAAGACCCAGTAATTTTTTCCGCCGCTTTTCATGCAGTTTTCTTTGATCTGACGAGTTTCCATACATGGCCCACGCGCATTCGCATTCCATTTCGCCTCGCGGCATCTACCTGATCTCTCCCTCCGGCGCGGTCAGCGACCCGTCCCAGCTCGAACAGGCCCGGCAGGGGCTTGCCGGACTGGGGTTCAAGACCGCCGTGGACCGCGCCGCGCTGGCCGTGCACGAACGCTTCGCGGGCACCGACAGGCAGCGCCTGGCGGGCATAGCGCGGGCGCTCAAGCAAAAGCATCCTCTCGTCATGGCCACGCGCGGCAGTTACGGCTTGAGCCGCCTGCTGCCTTATATCGACTGGCGGGCCGTGGCCGACAGCGGCAAAATCTTCGTGGGGCAAAGCGATTTCACCGCGTTCAATCTTGCGCTGCTGGCCCGCACGGGCGCCGAAAGCCTGGCCGGCGTGTCGGCCATTTTCGACTTCGGCGGCAACGGTCCGGACGACCTGACCGCGGCACTGTTCGTCGAAAGCATCGATCACCAGCTTGAAATCCTGAGCTTCGAAACTCCCGACGCCGATCCCGTCGACGCCCGGGGTGTGTTGTGGGGCGGCAACCTGGCCGTGCTGGCGTCACTGATCGGCACGCCGTACATGCCCAGGATTCGCGGGGGAATCCTGTTTCTGGAGGATGTGTCCGAGCATCCGTTCCGGGTCGAACGCATGCTGGCGCAATTATGGCAGGCGGGCATTCTTGCGCGACAGAAGGCGATCGTACTGGGGCACTTCACCAACTACCGCCTGGGCGCCCATGAAAACGGCTTCGACATGCCGTCGGTGCTGCGGTGGCTTCGGGCCACGGTCAAGGTGCCCGTGATCACGGGTCTGCCCTATGGCCACATCAGGGTGAAGGCCACTTTGCCCGTGGGGCGCAAAGTGGGCATAGCGACCGAGAAAGGCATGGCGCACATCGTGCTGCACGAGCACGACTGATTTTCCGGACGGCGGCAGCGGCGAACCGGCCCGCCGCCCGTGCCCGGCGACCGCATCGGGGCGCCGGGATCCAAACTTGTTACAATAGCAGGTTATTTCCATTTTTTTGCATTGCGACAAGCCTCTGTGATTTCAACTTCCAATCTAACGATACAGTTCGGACCCAAACCCCTTTTTGAAAATGTCAGCGTCAAATTCGGTGAAGGAAACCGATACGGCCTGATCGGCGCCAACGGCTCCGGAAAATCCACCCTGATGAAGATCATAGGCGGCGATCTGGAGCCCAGCAGCGGCAACGTGGCGCTGGAGCCGGGCCTGCGCCTGGGCAAGCTGCGCCAGGACCAGTTCGCGTTCGAAGACCTGCGCGTCCTGGACGTGGTGATGATGGGCCACGAGGAAATGTGGCAGGTCATGACCGAGCGCGATGCCATCTACGCCGACCCGGAAGCGACGGAAGACGACTACATGCATGCCGCCAACCTCGAGGCCCGGTTCGCCGAGTACGACGGCTATACCGCCGAGGCGAGGGCGGGCGAGCTGCTGCTGGGTCTGGGCCTGTCGCTGGAACAGCACAACCAGCCCATGCGCGAGGTCGCGCCCGGATGGAAGCTGCGGGTGCTGCTGGCCCAGGCCCTGTTCTCGAACCCCGACGTGTTGTTGCTGGACGAACCCACCAACAACCTGGACATCAACACCATTCGCTGGCTCGAAGATGTGCTCAACGGCTACCAGAGCACCATGATCATCATCAGCCACGATCGTCATTTCCTGAACCAGGTGTGCACGCACATGGCCGATCTGGATTACCGCGAAGTGCGCATCTATCCCGGAAACTACGACGACTATATGCTGGCCTCCACCCAGGCGCGCGAGCGCGTGGCGGCGGTCAATGCCAAGGCCAAGGAACGTGTGGCCGACCTGCAGGATTTCGTGCGCCGCTTCGCCGCGAACAAGTCCAAGTCGCGCCAGGCCACCTCGCGCCTGAAGCAGATCGATCGCATCAAGGCCGAGGCCATAGAAGTCAAGCCGTCGTCGCGCCAGAACCCTTATATACGCTTCGAGCAGAACAAGGTGCTGCACAGGCTGGCGCTGACGCTCGAGGCTATCGCCAAGTCTTTCGACAAGCCCGTCATCCGGCCTTTTTCGGCCATGATCGAAGCGGGGCAGAAGATCGCCATCGTCGGCGCCAACGGCGTGGGCAAGACGACGCTGCTGCGCATGCTGGCCGGCGAGCTGCAGCCCGATGCCGGCAGGATCAAGTATTCGGACAACGTGGATCTGGGCTACATGGCCCAGGACGTCTCGGACCAGTTCCAGTCGGATCGCAACCTGTTCGACTGGCTGGGCGACTACCGGCAGCCCGGCGACGACGACCAGGCCATGCGTTCGGTGCTGGGACGCCTGCTGTTCTCGGCGGACGACATACCCAAGGAAGTCAGGGTGCTATCGGGGGGCGAGAAGAACCGCATGAGCTTTGGGCGCCTTATGCTGGGGCGCCACAACGTCATGATGCTCGACGAGCCCACGAACCACCTGGACATGGAGTCGATCGAATCGCTGCAGTACGCCCTGGAAAAGTATGCCGGCACGCTGGTGTTCGTCTCGCACGACCGCCAGTTCGTCGCAGGCATCGCCACGCGCATCATTGAAATCAAGCCCGATGGGGACATCGTCGACTATCACGGCAATTACGACGACTACCTGAGCTCGCAGGGCCTGTAGCGCCCCGCGGCCGCTAGGCGTTCGCCTGGCCTTGCTGCTGGGCGATGTCCTGGTGCACCTTGGCCATGTCCAGGGCCCTGACCTGTTCGATCAGCTCGTCGAGCTGCGAGGCCGACAAGGCGCCGGCCTGGGAAAACAGCAGCACTTTTTCGCGGAACACCATCAGCGTGGGAATCGAGCGGATTTTCATTCCGGCGGCGAGTTCCTGCTGGTCTTCGGTATTGACCTTGGCGAAGACGACGTCGCTGTGTTTTTCCGAGGCGGCTTCGAAGACCGGGGCGAAGCTGCGGCATGGGCCGCACCACGGCGCCCAGAAGTCGATGATCAAGGGCTGGTCGGCCTGTATGGCCTGCTGGAATGTTTCGTCGGTCAGTTCGGTGATGCTCATGGGAACCCCAAAAGAAAGACGGCTGTCGCCAGCCGTCTGGAAATCGGCGCGCAGGCAGCCAGTGTACCGTGCCTGCGCCTTTCGCGGAGCTACCGGACGGTCACCCCGGGAAGAACGCGTATTTGATGACGAACATCACCGCCACCAGCAGCGTGGCCATGTGGATGTCGCGGACTTTCCCCGTGACGGCCTTGATCACCACGTAGCTGATGAAGCCGAACGCCAGGCCGTTGGCGATGGAATACGTGAACGGCATGATGATGGCCGCCAGGGCGGCCGGGGTGGCTTCGGTGATGTCGCCCCATTCGACTTCGGTCAGTTCACGCAGCATCAGCCCGGCAACGTACAGCAGCGCCGGCGCCGTGGCGTAGGCGGGCACCGAGCCCGCCAGCGGCGCGAAAAACAGGGAAAGCAGAAACAGGATGCCTATGGTCAGCGCGGTCAGCCCGGTGCGGCCGCCGGCCTGCACGCCCGAGGCGCTTTCGATGTAGGCAGTGGTGCTGCTGGTACCCAGGAACGACCCGACCACGATGGCCGTGCTGTCGGCCAACAGCGCGCGGCCCAGTCGGTTCGGCTTGCCTTCTTGGATCAGGTTGGCGCGCTTGGCTACCCCTATCATGGTGCCCGTGGCGTCGAAGACTTCGACCAGCACGAACACCAGAATCACGTGCAGGAAGCCGGTATGCAGGGCCCCCATGATGTCCAGGTGGAAGAAGGTGGGAGCGATGCTGGGCGGCGCCGAGAAGATGCCGTGGAAGGTGTTGAACCCCGTTACCATGGACAGCACGGTAATGACCAGGATGCCGATCAGGATGGCGCCGCGAACCTTCAGGGCGTCGAGCCCGGCGATGATGAAGAAGCCCAGTATGGCGAACAGGGCCGGGGCCGAGGTCAGGTTGCCAAGGCTGACCTTGGTCGCCTGGTTGGCCACCACGATGCCCGCGCTGCTAAGCGCGATGATGGCCAGGAACAGGCCTATGCCGGCCGCGATGGCCGAGCGCAGGGACCGGGGGATGCCCGCGATGAGCCATGATCGTATGCCGGTGACGGTCAGTATGACGAACACGGCGCCCGAAATGAACACGGCCCCCAGGGCCTGCTGCCAGCTGTAGCCCATGGCGCCCACGACGGTATAGGCGAAAAAGGCGTTCAGTCCCATGCCCGGGGCCATGCCTATGGGCCAGTTGGCGACGAAGGCCATGATCAGCGTGCCGACCGCGGCGGCGATGCAGGTTGCCACGAAAACCGCGTCGTGATCCATGTGCGCCGCGCCGTGCAGGATATTCGGGTTGACGAAAATGATGTACGACATGGTCAGGAACGTGGTGATCCCCGCCAGGATTTCGGTGCGCGCCGTGGTCTGGTGCGCACCCAGCTGGAAATATTTTTCAAACATGTCTCTTCCTTGGTTTAGAGAAGCCGTGCGTATTCGAATAATTTGAAGATGATGTCATTGAATTTGGCAAGCCGCTGACAATTCTAAGACGACTCCTTCAAGTTGTACACTTACGCGCATGATTATTCTTGGTTTTGAAAGTTCGTGCGACGAGACGGGGGTCGCGGCCGTCTGCACGCAGCGAGGCCTGCTTGCGCACGCCCTGTACAGCCAGGTCGCCATGCATCGCCACTACGGCGGCGTGGTGCCGGAACTGGCTTCGCGCGACCACATACGGCGCGTTCTGCCGCTGACTCGGGAAGTACTGCGCAAGGCGGCCCTGGAATTCAACGACATCGACGCGGTGGCCTACACCGCGGGTCCGGGCCTTGCCGGCGCGCTGCTGGTGGGCGCCAGCGTGGCGCAATCGTTCGCCTGGGCGCGCGATCTTCCCGCCATCGCCATCCATCATCTGGAAGGGCACCTGCTTTCGCCGCTGCTGTCGCAGCCCGCGCCGGAATTTCCCTTTGTCGCGCTGCTGGTGTCCGGCGGCCATACGCAACTGATGCGCGTCGACGGCGTGGGCCGATACCAGACCCTGGGGGAAACGCTGGACGATGCGGCGGGCGAGGCGTTCGACAAGACCGCCAAGCTGATGGGGCTGGGCTATCCCGGCGGCCCGGCGCTGTCGCAGTTGGCGCTGGACGGCGATGCGCGCAGCTTCGCCCTGCCGCGGCCCATGCTGCACAGCCACGACCTGGATTTCAGTTTCAGCGGCCTGAAAACGGCCGTGCTGACGCAGTTGCGGAAAATGGAAGGCAAGGGGCCCGTCACCGACAGGCAGCGTGCCGATCTGGCCGCCGGCACCGAGGCCGCCATCGTCGACGTGCTGGCGGCGAAATCATTGAAGGCGATGAAGCTTACGGGTCTTGACCGCCTGGTGGTGGCCGGGGGCGTGGGCGCGAACCGGCGCCTGCGCCAGCAACTGGTCCAGGCCATGGAGCGCGACGGCGGGCAGGTATTTTTCCCGCCCCTGGAACTGTGCACCGACAACGGCGCCATGATCGCCTTCGCCGCGGCCCTGCGGGTCAAGGCCGGCCTGGCCGACCTGAGACAGGGTTCGCACGCGTTCACGGTGCGTCCGCGCTGGGACCTTCAAGACGTCTGCGCGCCCCAGGCGGCGCGATAGCCGGGCTGCGGCGCCCGGCGTTCATTTTTTCCGGCTTGCGCCCAGTTTGCTTTCCTTGCCCGTCATCAGGCGGCTGATATTGGGCCGGTGGCGGTAAATGAGAACAACGCTGATGACGGCGATGGACAGGCACAGGGTCGTGCTGAATTCCCATTCGATATTGCCGCCGAACAGGTAATAGATGGGCGCGAAAACGGCGGAAACGATGGATGCCAGCGAGGAATAGCGGCTGGCGTAGGCGATGATGATCCATGTGGCGACCGTGGCCAGGGCAAGCCAGGGCTGCAGCGCCAGCAGCACGCCCAGCGCCGTGGCCACGCCTTTGCCCCCTTTGAACTTCAGGAATACCGGGTAGACATGGCCCAGGAAGACGGCGATGGCGGCCAGGCCGACGACCAGGTCGGGCAACTGGAACTGGCCGGCCAGATGCTGCGCCAACCAGACGGCGACCCAGCCTTTGGCGGCATCGCCCAGCAGCGTCAGCACGGCGGCGGTCTTGTTGCCTGTGCGCAACACATTGGTCGCGCCGGGATTTCCGGAGCCGAATGTGCGGGGGTCCTGCAGGCCCATCGACCGGCTGACGACCACGGCAAACGAGATGGAACCCAGTACGTACGCCACGATGACGACAAGGATGCCGGCGGCGTAATAGAGGATTGGCGACATGGCTGTGGTGCTCCCTGAATTATTGCTCCCGATTCTACCGTGTCCCGCGTCAATTCCTAATAGCGACCGGGTACAATTCGCTACAGCTGAGATGGATACACGGAAGATGGAAGGGTAATGCGTATATTGGTGTCGAACGACGATGGCTACAACGCGCCGGGCATAGAAGCGCTGGTTCGGGCCCTGGATGGATTGGGCGAACTGACCGTCGTCGCACCAGAGACGAACTGCAGCGGCGCATCGAATTCCCTGACGCTGAACCGTCCCTTGTCGGTCCGGCAGGCTCCCAACGGCTTTCACTACGTCAATGGCACGCCATCCGATTGCGTGCACATCGCCTTGACGGGCCTGCTCGACTTCCGTCCCGACCTGGTCGTCTCGGGCATCAACAACGGCGCCAACATGGGCGACGACACCTTGTATTCGGGCACGGTGGCGGCCGCCACCGAGGGGCATTTGTTCGGCATTCCCTCCATCGCGTTTTCACTGGCCGTCAAAGGCTGGGATCATCTGGATACCGCCGCGGCGGTGGCGCGGCAAATCGTCGAGCGGCAATTGAAGAACCCGCTTGGCCAACTGCCCCTGCTCAATGTGAACATTCCGGCGGTGTCGCCGGAATCGCTCCAGGGAATGCGCATAACGCGCCTGGGCAAGCGCCATCCGTCCGAGCCCGTGGTCAAGAGCAATACGCCTTATGGCGATCCGGTCTACTGGATCGGCCCGGTCGGACGCGTATCGGACAGCGCCGACGATACCGATTTCGGCGCCATAGAACAGCGCGCCGTCTCGATTACGCCGCTGCGCCTGGACCTGACGCATTACGAACAGATCGGCAACATGACGGGCTGGGCGGATTCGCTATGCGCAAGCCTGTGACCCCCTCGCCCTTCGCCAAGGGCACGACGAATCGCTTCGGCCGCTCCAGCCTGGGCCATGGGTTTTCCGCCTCGAACAGCAATGCGCGGGTCTCGCCTCCGTACCAGCCCGCGAAGGCGCCCGCCGCGGCGGGCCAGCAGAATCCGGCGAACATGGGTTTGAACTCGGAACGTTCGCGTGGCATGATGGTCGAACGCCTGCGTAACCAGGGCATTCAAGACCCCCGGGTCCTGAATGCCCTGATGGCGGTGCCGCGCCATTTGTTCGTGGATCAAGGCCTGGCCAGCCGCGCCTACGAAGATGCGGCGCTGCCCATAGGCTATGGCCAGACCATATCCCAGCCGTGGGTGGTGGCGCGCATGATATCGGCCGTCTGCCAGAACCGCGCGCCGGCCAAAGTGCTTGAAATCGGGGCGGGCTGCGGTTATCAGGCGGCCGTTCTGGCACAATTGGTAAACGAAGTGCACACCATCGAGCGGGTGCGCGGTTTGTACGAACTTGCGCGCACGCATCTCAGGACGCTTAAACTGATCAACCGTATACGACTGTCTTTTGGCGATGGCATGAAAGGCTTACCCGATCTGGCGCCGTTCGACGCGATCGTCGTCGCGGCCGCGGGCATCGAGATACCCCAGGCGCTGCTGGAACAGCTGTCCCCGGGGGGGCGCCTGATCGCGCCCGAAGGGGCGGCGGCGCAAAGATTGGTATTGGTCGAGCGCGTCGGCGCCGCGTCATGGCATCGCGAAGAATTGGAGTCCGTACGTTTCGTTCCCCTGCGGGCGGGAACCCAACCGTAAGAATTCAGGAGAATCATATGCATGCGGGTGCAACCCGATCGTCTTGTGGCAAACAGGTCTTCAATCTTCCATCGCGCTACGCGCTGGCGTCGATGCTGGTTGCGGTCGCAACACTGGCGGGATGTTCCTCGCGCAATGCGCACGCGCCGGTTACGGACATGGCCGGCATCAGCGGCAGCGCCAGCAGCCAGGCCGGCACGTATGTGGTCAAGCCCGGCGACACGCTCTACCAGATCGCCCAGGCGCACGACATGGAGGTGTCCCAGCTTGAACGGCTCAATGGCATCAGCGACCCGACTCAACTGAAGATCGGCGCCACATTGCGCCTGAACGACAAGGCGCCCGCGCCCAGGCAGGCTGCGGCGCAGCCCGCGCCGGTCGCCCAGCCGGTCGCCCCGGTGGCGGCCGCCGCCACCGCCAAGGCCAGCGATGCCGCGCTGATCACCTGGGGGTGGCCCGCCAGCGGCAAGATCATCCAGGGTTTCAACGCCAATACCAAGGGCATAGACATTGCCGGCAAGCCCGGCGACCCCGTCCTGGCCGCCGCCGATGGCGAGGTCATGTACGCCGGCAACGGGGTGCGCGGCCTGGGCAATCTGGTGCTGATCAAGCACAGCAAGGGGTTCATCACGGCCTATGCCCACAACAAGGAACTGCTGGTCAAAACCGGCCAGCGCGTGCACAAGGGCGCCAAGATCGCCACCATAGGCCAGACCGACACCACGTCGCCGCGCCTGCATTTCGAAATCCGCCGCCACGGCACGCCCGTCAACCCCTTGTCGTACCTGCCGAACCGATGACGCCCACGCTGGTCTTCGACCTGGAAACCATCCCCGACGTCGCCGGGCTGCGCCGCCTGCATTACGGCAGCCCCGAGATGACCGATGAACAGGTCGTACAGGCCGCGCAGGATGCGCGGCGCGAATCCCACGGCACCGACTTCCTGCCGCTGCATCTGCAGCAGGTCGCGGTGGTGGGTTGCGTATTCCGGGATGACCAGGGGTTTCGCGTCAAGACGCTGGGACGGGCCGACGATCCGGAACCCGTCCTGCTGGCCGGTTTTTTCAAGACCATCGAACACTACACGCCGCGCCTGATCAGCTGGAACGGATCGGGGTTCGATCTTCCGGTGCTGCATTACCGCAGCCTGATCCACGGGGTTGCGGCTCCGCGCTACTGGGACACCGGCGAAGACGACCGGGACTTCAAGTACAACAACTACATCAATCGCTACCACAACCGCCATATCGATCTCATGGACCTTCTGGCCAAGTACAACGGCCGCGCCAATGCGCCGCTGGACGATCTGGCCAAGCTTTGCGGCTTTCCGGGGAAACTGGGCATGGATGGCGGGCAGGTGTGGAAGGCGTGGTGCGAAGGCCGCGCCGACGAAGTCCGGGCATATTGCGAGACCGACGTGGTCAATACCTGGCTGGTGTATTGCCGCTTCCGCTTGATCAAGGGCGAACTCGATCGCCAGGCGTACGACGCCGAGGTGCAACTGGTGCGCGATACCCTGCTGGCCAGCGACACCGATTATTGGCGCCAGTATCTCGACGCCTGGGATAACCCCGATGCCTGATGCCTGGCCAGGCGGGCCGCGGGCACAGCGGCGCAATCGATTGAAAGTTTTCCGGCGCGGCTGAAACAACCTGGAAATACCCCCGAATCCATAATGAAACCTCCTACCCACAAGAGGTTTTCATCATGAATCGCACACATTCCGTTTTCGCCCTGAAATGTTCCGCCGTCGCGCTTGCCCTGGCTTTCCAGGGGGTTGCCCTGGCGGCACAGCCATCCGCTTCGGCATCCCCCGCGCACGTGGCCGCGGCCAATGGCGCGCCCGCGCCGCACTGCGGCCACCGGATGTCTCATCATCATCCCGCCATGCTGATTCCCGGGTACGGCCCCGTCGGCCAGAAAGTGCTGGCGGCGCTGAAGCTCGACGCGTCCCAGACGCAGTTGCTGGAATCGGCGCGCACGGCGCAAAAGGATTTTCACCAGGCGCGCCGTGAATCCATGAAGCAGGCGTGGCAGGCCAGGGCCGGGCAACTGGCTGCGGGCAAGATAGACCCGCGTCAGGCTCTGGCGCAGCGCCAGAGCGCGTTTCGCGCCGCCGGCGACCAACGCACCCAGGTCGAGCAGAAATGGCTGGCACTCTGGGATGCCCTGAACCCCGGGCAGCAGCAGCAAGTGGCCGCGGCCTTCCAGAAACGCCAGCAAAGACACGCGCAGCACCATGGATCGCTCGACTAACTGTGGCGCAGATGTCAAAATTCGGGCCTGTCGATTTTTTTATCTGGCGGTATGTCCGAATCATTCGATATCGAGTCCCTGGACCTGGAAGCGCGAGGCGTGGCGCATCGCGACGGCAAAGTGGTCTTCGTGGAAGGAGCGCTTCCGGGCGAGCGGGTACTGGCCCGCGTGACCCGGCGCAAGCCGTCCTTCGACGTGGCGGCGCTGGATCGCGTGATCAGGCCGTCGGCCCAGCGCGTGACGCCGCCGTGCCCGAATTTCGGCATCTGCGGGGGATGCGCCATGCAGCATCTGGAACCCGCCGCCCAGGTGGCGGTCAAGCAGCGGGCGCTGGAGGATTCGCTATGGCATATCGGCAAGGTCAGGCCCCGGCGCATCCTGCCGCCGCTGCACGGTCCCTCCTGGGGCTATCGTTATCGCGCCCGGTTCTCGGTGCGCCTGGTGGACAAGAAGGGCGGGGTGCTGGTGGGGTTTCGCGAGAAACGCGGCAGCCATGTCGTGGACATGACCGAATGCCTGGTGTTGCCGCCGCGCGTATCGGCCTTGCTGCGGCCTTTGCGCGCCTTGATCGGCGCCATGTCGACACCCGATCGTATTCCGCAAATCGAGGTATCCGTAGGGGACGGGGTGGTGGTATTGCTGATGCGCCACCTGCAGCCGCTGACGGACGAGGACGTGGGGTTGCTTGCCCGGTTCGGCGACCGGCACGATGTCGTGTGGTGGCTGCAGCCCAAAGGTGTCGAAACCGCGCACCCGCTGCGGGCGCGGGATGCCGATGTCCTGGCGTATGACTTGCCCGAATTCGGCTTGCGCATGCCGTATCGGCCCACCGATTTCACCCAGGTCAATCATGCCGTGAACCGCACGCTGATCGCGCGGGCGCTCGCGCTTCTGGACGCGGGTGAAAACGATAGGGTCGCGGATATGTTCTGCGGGCTGGGCAATTTCAGCCTGCCCCTGGCTTTGCGCGCCCGGGCCGTGGTTGGCGTCGAGGGCAGCAAGGCGTTGACCGACAGGGCCGGCGAGGCGGCGGCCGCAAACGGCCTGGCGCACCGCACGCGCTTCCTGACGCAAGATCTTTTCGACATCAGCCCCCAGTGGCTGCGGGATATCGGCCCTTTCGAGCGCATGGTGTTCGACCCGCCGCGCGAAGGCGCGCATGCGCTGTCGCTCGCGCTGGCGGCCCTGGAACCCGCGGCGCGTCCGCGGCGCATCGTCTATGTATCGTGTAATCCCGCGACGCTGGCCCGCGACGCGGGGATCCTGGTGCGGGACGGCGGCTACGACCTGGCCTCGGCCGGGGTGGTGAACATGTTCCCCCATACCGGGCATGTGGAGTCCATCGCGGTGTTCGACCAGCAGATGAAACCGTAGGGGGCAGGGGGGCGGTGCGCCGGCGTCAGGCCGGAGCGGACTGTTCCAGTATGCGCCTGGCTTCCATCCGGACGCGGTCGGGGGCCGTGCCGCCTATGTGCTTGCGCGCGGCCACGGAGCCTTCCAGCGTCAGGACGCCGTAGATGTCGTTTTCGATCAGCGGGTGAACGCCCTGTAATTCGGCCAGGGTCAGGTCGGTCAGGTCGCAGCCCCGCTGCTCGCAGGTCCGTACCGCCAGCGCGACCGCTTCGTGCGCGTCGCGAAACGGCGTGCCTTTCTTGACCAGGTAGTCGGCCAGGTCGGTGGCCGTGGCGAACCCCTGCAGGGCCGCGGCCCGCATGGCGTCGGCCTTGACCCGTATGCCGGCGGTCATGTCGGCGAAAATGGTCAGTGTGTCGCGTATGGTGTCGGCCGCGTCGAACAGGCCTTCCTTGTCTTCCTGGTTGTCCTTGTTGTAGGCCAGGGGCTGGCCTTTCATCAGCGTAAGCAGGGCGATGAGATGGCCGTTGACCCGGCCGGTCTTGCCGCGGGCCAGTTCGGGCACGTCGGGGTTTTTCTTCTGGGGCATGATGGAACTGCCCGTGCAGAAGCGGTCGGCCAGGTCGATGAAGCCCACGCGCGGACTCATCCATAGCACGAGTTCTTCGGACAGGCGCGACACGTGCACCATGATCAGCGCGGCGGCGGCGCAGAACTCGATGGCGAAATCGCGGTCGGAGACCGCGTCCAGCGAATTGCGGCAAACCTCGTCGAACCCCAGCGTCCGGGCGACCCGTTCACGGTCTATGGGATATGACGTGCCCGCCAGCGCGGCCGCGCCCAGGGGCAGGCGGTTGACCCGCTTGCGGCAGTCGGCCAGCCGTTCTATGTCGCGCCCGAACATTTCGGCATAGGCCAGGAGGTGATGGCCGAAGGTGACGGGCTGCGCCACTTGCAGGTGCGTAAAGCCCGGCATGATCGTGGCGGCGTGCTCCAGGGCCAGTTCGGCCAGGTTGCGCCGCAGTTGCCGCAGCAACCCGACGGACACGTCGATTTCGCCGCGCAGCCACAAGCGTATGTCGGTGGCGACCTGGTCGTTGCGCGAACGCCCCGTATGCAGGCGTTTGCCGGCATCGCCCGCCAGTTCGACCAGCCGCTTTTCTATGTTCAGGTGCACATCTTCCAGGTCCAGCGACCAGCGGAAATCACCGTTGTCGATTTCCTGGCGGATGCGCGCCATGCCGCGTTCTATCGCCGTGCGGTCGGCGGGGCTGATGACGCCGATGGATTCAAGCATCTCGGCATGCGCCAGGGAGCCCTGGATGTCGCAGTGCGCCATGCGCTGGTCGAAACCCACGGATGCGGTATAGCGTTTGACCAGGTCAGAGACGGGTTCGGAAAAGCGCGCCGACCATGCCTGGGCTTTGTTGGCGAACTGGTCTTGCGATGGTGATGTGTTTTTGGCCATAGTGGCGCAATTATAAGGTACGCGGGGGTGCGCGCGCCGGCGCCGCAGGCGCTTGCGCGTGCGATAATTCAACTCTTTCCGTTTATGTCCAAGGCAGTGTCAAATGACGAAAGTCCGGGTCGGCCTGGCCCAAATCAACCCCGTAGTGGGCAATTTGCAGGACAACGCATCCAGGGTGCTCGACGCCGCGCGATGGGCCGCGCAACATCAGGTCGACGTGCTGCTTACTCCTGAACTCGCCCTGACCGGCTATCCGGTCGAAGACCTGCTGCTTCGTCCGGCGTTCGTCCAACGCCAGCATGCCGTGCTGGACCAACTGCGCCAGGACCTGGCCCGGTTCCCCCGCCTGCACGTCGTGCTTGGCCATGTCTGCCAGCGCGAGGGCCTGCTGTACAACGCGGCGTCGGTCCTGGCCGACGGGCAGACCATCGCCACGTATTTCAAGCACGAATTGCCGAATTACGGGGTGTTTGATGAAAAAAGGTATTTTTCCCCGGGCAGCCAGGCCGCGGTGTTCGAACTGGACGGCCTGCGTTTCGGCCTGAGCATCTGCGAAGACGCATGGCTGGCGCACAGCCCCGAAAAGGCGCGGGAGCAGGGCGCGCAGGTTCTGCTGGTGCTCAACGCCTCGCCTTTTTCCGTGTCCAAGCAGGCCGAACGCGTGCGCAGCATCGGCGCCAACACCCGGGGCATGACGACCATATACCTGAACAAGACGGGCGGGCAGGACGAACTGGTCTTCGACGGGGCGTCCTTCGTGCTCGACGCCCAGGGCCGCGTCGTGCACCGTCTTCCCGTATTCGAAACCTGCATGGACGTCGTCGAACTCGATCACCGGGCCCAGGCCGTCGTGCCCCGGGACGGCACGCTGGCGGCCTGGCCCGATACGGCGGAACAGGTATGGAAGGCGCTGGTCCTGGCCGTGCGCGACTATCTGTCCAAGACGGGGTTTTCCAAGGTTCTGCTGGGGCTGTCGGGCGGTATCGATTCCGCCGTGGTGATGGCCGTGGCGGTCGACGCCATAGGCGCGGATCATGTCCGGGCGGTGATGATGCCGTCGCGCTACACCGCGGCCATGTCGCTCGACGACGGGCACCTGATGGCCAGGATGCTGGGCGTGGCGTGCGACGATATTTCCATCGAAGGGCTGGCCGGCGCCTTCGACCAGGCGCTGGCGCCGCATTTCGCGGGTCTGCCGGTCGATGCCACCGAAGAGAACATCCAGGCGCGCATCCGGGGAAACCTGTTGATGGCCCTGTCCAACAAGACGGGCGCGCTGCTGCTGACCACGGGCAACAAGTCGGAGCTGGCCACGGGCTATTGCACGCTGTACGGCGACATGGCGGGCGGCTTCGCGGTCATCAAGGACGTCCCCAAGACCATGGTCTACGAGCTGGCGCGCTGGCGCAACATGATCGCGCCGACGATCCCGCAGCGCATCATCGATCGGGCGCCGTCGGCCGAATTGCGCGAGGACCAGACCGACCAGGACAGCCTGCCGCCCTACGACGTGCTCGACGCCATCATCGAACGCTATGTCGAGAAGAACGAGTCCAGGCAGGACATTGTCCGGTCCGGGTTCGAGCCCGACGTGGTGGACCAGGTGGTGCGCCTGATCCGGGTCAACGAGTACAAGCGGCGCCAGGGGGCGATAGGCCCTAAAATCACCACGCGGGCATTCGGGCGCGATTGGCGCTTCCCGATTGCCAATGGCTTCCGGGACTAGCACAAGGGCTCGTCGGCCGAACCGTAGGCGGCGACCATGGCCGGAAAGCCGGCATCGATACATGAAGGAGCAGGCACCATGAAACAAATCACGGCGATCATCAAGCCGTTCAAGCTCGACGAAGTACGCGAAGCCCTGGCCGAGATCGGCGTCAGCGGCCTGACCGTCGCCGAGGTCAAGGGTTTCGGCCGCCAGAAAGGCCATACCGAGCTGTATCGGGGGGCGGAATACGTGGTGGATTTCCTGCCCAAGATACGCATAGATGTCGTGCTGCCGGCAACCATGGTCGACGCCGCCATAGACGCCATCGTCAAGGCGGCCCGCACCAACAAGATCGGGGACGGGAAGATTTTCGTTACATCGGTCGAGCAGGCCATCCGGATACGCACCGGCGAAAGCGGGGCCGAAGCGCTGTAGCCCGCGGGCGCCGGTACGCTTTCCGGCCCGCCCGGCGCCCGCCTGTCAATATGCGGGTATTAGGGTATTTCTTGAAGGAAATCCCTTGAATTATCAGGCATACTTGCGGCGTCGATTCCCTTCGGTAGGCATAAATACCAGCGAATAATTGCACGTGCCCAGGGTTATTACCTTAGACTAGCGCAATCCATGACAAACTGTATACACTGCGACTGTTTATGTCCTAGGCAGGATATGAACGGTAGCTGTTCCAACCATTCTAGAAAATAAAGAAAGTTTCGTTCGCACAGGAGAAACCATGAAACTATTGCCAATCGTTCTGGCCACCGCGGTGACGGCCGTGGGCATGACCGCTGCGCAGGCCGCCAGCAGTCGTATCGACAAGTTCAAGTCCACGGGCGAAATCACGCTGGGGTATCGTGAATCGTCCATTCCGTTCTCGTATCTGGACGACAACCAGAAGCCCATCGGCTATTCCATGGACATCTGCCATCACATCGTCGATGCCATCAAGAAGGACTTCAAGCTGCCCAAGCTCAAGACCAAGCTGGTTTCGGTGACGTCGTCCACGCGTATTCCGCTGGTCGCCAACGGCACGGTCGATCTGTCCTGCGGCTCGGCCACCAACAACGCGCAGCGCCAGGTCCAGGTCAGCTTCGCGCCCACCACGTTCGTGACGGCCACGCGCTTCACCGCCCTGAAGAAATCCCACGTCAACGACCTGGCCGACTTCAAGGGCAAGACGGTCGTGTCCACCTCGGGCACCACCAATCTGCGCTGGCTGACCCAGGTCAATGCGTCCGAGCATCTCGGCATGAAGATCATTCCCGCCAAAGACCACTCCGAAGCCTTCCTGACGGTCAACAGCGGCCGCGCCACGGCGTTCTTCATGGACGACATCCTGCTGGCCGGGCTGGTTGCCAGCTCGCGCGCTCCTTCCGACTGGATGATCAGCAAGAAGGCCTACACGATCGAACCCTACGGCATCATCGAACCCAAGGGCGATGCGGAATTCAAGACCGCCGTCGACAACGCGGTCAAGAAAATGATGAAGGACGGCGTGCTGGCCAAGCTGTATGCCAAGTGGTTCACCAAGCCCATTCCGCCCAAGAACATCAACCTGAACTGGCCGATGACGCCTGAACTGAAGAAAGCTATTGCGCATCCTACCGATTCCCCGGATCCGGCTGTCTATAAGTAAGTTTTCTTAGGTTTTGTACTTGCGGCACAACCCGTCTGGTTCCTGGGTTGTGCCGTTTGCTTAGGCGGGTGCGGCCCTCGCACCCTAAAGGATCGACGCATGAATTACCACTGGAATTGGATGATTTTCTGGGCGCAGGCTCCCGACGGGACCGGCACCTACTTGCACACCCTGATCCGCGGCATGTACTGGACGCTGGGCGTGTCGGTACTGGCCTGGATCATCGCGCTGGTCTTCGGCGTGGCGGTGGGCGTGTTGCGCACGGCGCGCATCCGCGGGCTGGAACGCCTTTGCGCCGGCTACGTGGAACTGTTTCGCAATGTGCCGCTGCTGGTGCAGATGTTCCTTTGGTATTTCGTCGTGCCGGAAGTCGTGCCCAAGGCGCTGGGCGACATGATCAAGGCGGCCGACCCCACCTGGAGCACGTTCTGGACGGCGGTCATCTGCCTGGGCCTGTTCACGTCGTCGCGTATCGCCGAACAAATCCGCGCGGGCATCACGTCGCTGCCCGTAGGCCAGAGCATGGCGGGCACGGCTCTGGGGCTGACCCGGCCGCAGGTGTACCGGTACCTGCTGCTGCCCATGACCGTGCGCATCATCATGCCTCCCCTGACGTCCGAGGCCCTGAACCTGATCAAGAACTCCTCCGTGGCGTTCACCATAGGTCTGCTCGAAATCACCGGCGCGGCCCGCTCCATGCAGGAGTTCTCGTTCCAGATCTTCGAGTCGTTCGCCGCGGCCACGGTGCTGTACCTGATCATCAACGCGGTGGTGGTGGTTCTTATGCGCTTGATCGAAAAATGGATGAGCGTGCCGGGTTTCATCGGTACGGAAAGGTAACGGGGGCACGCTATGCATGGATTTGATTTTGAAATAATCTGGCGCACCGCGCCGTACGTGTTCATGACGGGCATGGTGTTCACCATCAAGCTCACCGTGTTCGCCACCATAGGCGCCATCATCCTGGGCACGCTGCTGGCCATGATGCGCCTGTCGTCGAACCGGATCGTGTCCGGGCTCTCGGGCGGCTACGTGAATTTTCTGCGCGCGCTTCCGCTCATCCTGATCATCTTCTGGTTCTATTTTCTGGTGCCCTATATTTTCGGCTGGATCCTCCAGGCCGGGCATCCGATCTCCGTCGGGGGCTTCACTTCGGCGCTGATCACCTTCGTGCTTTTCGAAGCGGCGTATTTCTGCGAGATCATGCGGGCCGGCATCCAGTCGATCCCGCGCGGGCAGATAGGCGCCGGCTACGCGCTGGGGCTGAACTATTGGCAGGTCATGTGGCATATCGTCCTGCCCCAGGCCTTCCGCAACATGACGCCCGTGCTGCTTACCCAGATGATCGTGCTGTTCCAGGACACGTCCCTGGTCTACGTGCTGTCGCTGACCGACTTTCTGGGCGCGGCCAACAACGTGGCGCAGCGCGATGGCCGCCTGGTCGAAATGTTCATTTTCGCCGCCCTGGTTTATTTTCTTATTTCTTACGCAGCGTCGCGGACAGTCAAAAGGCTCGAGCGCCGTATGGCCATTGTTCGTTAACGCCAGGAGTCACATCAATGATCGAATTCAAGAACGTCAGCAAATGGTACGGGTCTTTCCAGGTGCTGACAGACTGCAGCACATCCGTATCCAAGGGGGAAGTCGTGGTCGTGTGCGGCCCTTCCGGGTCGGGCAAATCCACCCTGATCAAAACGGCCAATGCGCTCGAACCGTTCCAGCAGGGTGAAATCTTCATAGACGGCATTTCCGTCGGCGCGCCATCGACCAATCTGCCCAAGCTGCGCTCGCGCATAGGCATGGTGTTCCAGCACTTCGAACTGTTTCCGCATCTTTCGGTCATGCGCAATCTGTCGCTGGCGCAGATCAAGGTGCTGGGCCGTCCGGAAAAAGAAGCCATGGAACGCGCCCGCAGCCTGCTGGAACGCGTGGGCCTCAGCGCGCACATCGACAAGTATCCCGGACAGCTCTCGGGCGGGCAGCAGCAGCGCGTGGCGATTGCGCGCGCGCTGGCCATGGACCCCCTGGCCATGCTGTTCGACGAACCCACCTCGGCGCTGGATCCGGAAATGGTCAACGAGGTGCTCGACGTCATGGTCGATCTGGCCAAGGAAGGCATGACCATGATGGTGGTCACGCACGAAATGGGGTTCGCCAGGAAGGTGGCTCATCGCGTGATCTTCATGGACGAGGGAAAAATCGTCGAAGACTGCACCAAGGACGACTTCTTCGGCCATGTCGATCAGCGCTCCGACCGTGCCAAACTGTTCCTGTCGAAGATCCTGTCGCACTGAACGCGTAGCGCCAGGGGGGGCCGGCGTGTCGTTACGGCTCGCCGCCAGGCCGCGTGCTTGGCAGCGTCATGCTCAGCGGCCCCGAATCGGCCGCAAGGTGGCGATCGTACATCGATCTGGCCGCCAGCGGCCAGAATTCCGGAAGAAAGCACTCGGCGACCAGCAAAAGCTGGCTTTGGCGCTGGAACACCGAGCACCGGGCCAGCAGCGTTTGCGCGTCCGGGGCTTGCCTGCCCAGCGCGCGGCCGATGGTCCGGTACATGGGCTGCTGTCGCTTCAGGCGGCAAACGAAGAACGGGGATCGCGAAATCTGCGCGTTGTGATAAAGCATGTCGGCCAGGGGGCGGCTGCGCAGGGAACGCATTCCGCGCCACCACGAATGCGAGGCCGCCAGCGGCGTGAAACTGCGCGCCACGACGCTGTCGACGCCGTTTATGGACATGATGATCTCGCGGACCCGCACGGGCGACCCGGGCCGGTCTCCCAGCATCCACGCTTCCTGGCGAGCCAGGCCGCTTGAATACTCCTTGACGACAGTCAGCTTCACCCGGCCGATCTGCCGCAGCCCCGCGGTCAGGGCTCCGGGCCGCCGCAGCCAGTATTTCTGTTCCGGTGTCAGGGAAGGCAGCGCGGCGGCGTGCCAGTTGCCATAACGAGTCGCTTGGAGTTCCATAAACCGTATTATCGCCAAACTCATACAATGGCGCTTATGGAAAAAGTACGAATTTCAAAATTGATGGCCGAACGCGGCCTGTGCTCGCGCCGGGAGGCGGACGCCTACATAGAGCGCGGCTGGGTGCGCGTCGACGGCGTCGTGGTGGCCGAGCTGGGCAGCAAGGCCTGGCCTCAGCAGGCCATTACGCTGGACCGCCAGGCGCAGCGGCGCCAGGTGTCGCGGGTCACGATACTGCTGAACAAGCCGGTGGGCTATGTATCGGGCCAGGCCGAGAAAGGCTATCGCGCCGCCGTGTCCCTGATCTCAAGCTCTACCCAATACCATGCCGGCACGGCGCGAACGCGTTTCGACCCGGCCCATTTGCGCGGCCTGGCGCCGGCGGGGCGCCTGGACATCGATTCGCAGGGCATGCTGGTGCTGACGCAGGACGGGCGCATTGCGCGCCAATTGATCGGCGACGATTCCGACATCGACAAGGAATACCTGGTCCGGGTGCAGGGGCGGATAGCGGGCAATGGCCTGGCGCTGCTCAATTACGGCCTGACGCTAGACGGCAAGCCGCTGCGGCCCGCCCAGGTCGACTGGCAGAACGATGATCAGCTTCGATTCGTCCTGCGCGAAGGCAGGAAACGGCAGATTCGCCGCATGTGCGAGCAAGTGGGCCTGAAGGTGGTGGGGCTCAAACGCGTGCGCATGGGCCACGTCGTGCTGGGGGATCTGCCCCCGGGCAAGTGGCGCTACCTGAAGGACGGCGAGCATTTCGCCTGACGCGGCGTTTGCGCCAGGGCTGCCGCGTCAATCGGTTTTTCGGGTCAGCGCGAACCGGGCGTAATCGTCCAGCGACAGCTTGTCACGCAGCCAGGGCAAGGTGGCTTCCAGCTCGGCGTACAGGGTCCAGGGCGGGTTGACCACGAACACGCCGCTGCCATGCAGCCCGTATCCGTCGCCGGTCGGCTTGCGCACGGCCAGGCTGGCGTGCACCCAGTCCTGGGCATGGATGCGTTCCAGCGACCGGGCCATTTCCTGCGCTTCGAGGCGCTGCACCAGCGGATACCAGATAATGAAGCAGCCTGTGGCAAAACGCCTCAGGCCGTCGTTGATCGCGTCCAGGGTGCGGCGGTAGTCCGCCTTGTCTTCGTACGACGGGTCGACGATGACGATGCCGCGCCGGGGCGCGGGCGGCAATAGCGATTTCAGGCCGGTGAAACCGTCGGTGTCGTATATGGTGGTCTGGCGCCGGGCGTCGCGCCCCATGGCCGACAGGTTGCGCCGCAGCACGTCGACTTCGGACGGGTGCCGCTCGAAGGCGCGCAAGCGGTCCTGCGTACGCATTTTCAGCAAGGCCAGCCAGGGCGAACCCGGGTAGAAGTTGGCGAAGCCGTCGGGGTTGTAGTGCTGCACGGCCTGCAGATACTGTTCGATCATGGCCGGCATGTCCGCGGCGCCCAGCAAGCGGTCCAGCCCTTGGGTGAATTCGCCGTTTTTCGTCGCCCAGTCGTCGGTCAGGTCGTAGATGCCCGCGCCGGCGTGGGTGTCGATAACCCAATAGGCGGTGTCCTTGGCATTGAAGTAGTCCAGGACATGCACGAAGACGGCATGCTTGAGGACGTCGGCGTGATTGCCGGCATGGAACGCGTGTCTGTAGCTGAACAAAAAACCGCCTTTTGCCCCTGGGCTCTGTTTTATCTATCTAGATAGTCGGCGAAATCGCCTCGATTTCGTCGGTGAATATGGCGTCGCATCCCCAGTCCAGCAGGTCGCGCGCCCGGACCGTGTCGTTTACCGTCCAGGCGGTGATCCGGTACCCCGCCTCGTGGGCATTGCGGATGGCCTGTTGCGTGATGTAGCGCTGGTTCATGTTCAGGGCGACGCATTGCAACCGCGCCAGGCGGTCGCGCCAGTCAGCGGGCAGCTCGGCCTCGATCAGCAGGGCGCGGGGCAGTTCGGGGGCTTCCCGCAGCGCGGCTTCCAGGGCGGTTTCGGAAAACGACGAAAGCAGGGGGGGGATTTTTTCGTTCCGCCAAAGCTGGCTCGCCAGGCGCGCCACCAGGGTGCCGGTAAGCGCGTCGACCCCGGTGTGCGGCTTGATCTCGATATTGCTGGCGATGCCGTTGTTCCGGGTGAAGGCGGCGATGGAGTACAGCGTGGCGATGGGTTCGCCCGCGTAGCGTGCGCCATGCCAGGCGCCGAAATCCAGGGCGGCAAGCTCGGCCAGGGTCATGTCCGCGGCGTTGCCGGCCCCATTGGACGTGCGGTCTATCTTGTCGTCGTGCAGCAGGATGGCGACGCCGTCGCGGCTTAGCTTGACGTCGTATTCGACCATGGTGAAACCGCGTTGCGCCCCGAGGCGCATGGCGGCCAGGGTGTTCTCAGGGGCGAACTTGCCTGCGCCGCGATGGGCGATGGCCCGGGGAAAGGGCCAGGTAAACGATGGGTCGGGCATTTTATGTCTGGGCCGAAAGAAAATCGAACCCGTCTATTTTATAGGTTAAGCTTTGCGGTTGCTGTGGGGAATAGGCCGAAAATGGTAAACTCCGTAAGATTTTTGGCCCCGCTTTGAACATTGTGCCTGTCAAGGCGACGTCGTTCGCCTTTTTTTATTGTCCAACCGCGCCATAAAACCTTCTTGCAAGGTGCGCGGGGTTGTTGTGTCCTCCGTGATGTACGGGTGGGCAGGCCACTCAGTGAGTCATTCATGTTCGATTTCATCCGTTCGCATCAGCGCTTGATGCAACTGCTTTTGCTGGTGCTTATCCTGCCGTCGTTCGCCCTTATCGGCGTAAGCGGCTACACCACCTATGTGTCAGGCGATCACGACCTGGTCAAGGTCGGCAAGCATGCCATTACCTTGCAGGACTTCGACCAGGCCCGCCGTAACCAGCTGCGCCAGCTTCAGGAACAGAACCAGGCGGGTTTCGATCCCGCTTCGCTGGACAACAAGGCGGCGCGCAGCGCCCTGCTGGAATCCATGATCGATAGCCGCGTCATCGCGACCGTGGCCAGCGACAACCGCTTCAGCGTATCCGATGCCGTCCTGCGCCGGACCATCGCCTCTATTCCCCAGTTGCAGGTCAACGGCGAATTCTCGGCCGAGCGCTATCACGATGTGCTCAAGTCCATGGGACTGACCACCAAGGCCTTCGAGCAAAGCCGGCGGGCCGAGCTGGCGCTGGGCCAGGTGCTGCAGCCCGTGGCGGCGACGGCGTCCATCCCGCGCCCCATCCTCGATTCGATCGAACGCACGCTTACCGCCGAGCGCACGGTGCGCCTGCGCATCTATCCCGCCTCGGCCTACAAGAAGGATGTGAAAATCTCCGATGCCGACATCAAGGCCTGGTACGACGCCAACAAGCAGCAATTGAAGCTGCCCGAGCAGGTCGATGCCCAGTACCTGCTGCTTGACGAAGCCGCGGCCATGAAGAACATTCCGGCAATCAGCCCGGAGGAAATGCAGAAGTACTACCAGCAGAACAAGGCCCGCTACACCAGCGCCGCCAGGGTCAATCTTAGTCATATCCTGGTGTCGGTCCCGGTGGGCGCCACCCAGTCGCAGAGCGACAAGGCCTTGCAAAAAGCCCATAAGATCGCCCAGGAAATCGCGGCCGGAAAATCCAGCTTCGCCGACATCGCGCGCAAGCAGTCCGACGACGCCGGCACGGCCAGCGATGGCGGCGAGCTGGGCTGGATCACCAAGGGAACCTGGCCCGCCAAGCTTGAAGCCGCCGTGTTCGCGTTGAAAAAAGGCCAGGTGTCGGACGTCATCGACGGCCCCGGCGGCTACCATATATTCAAGGCCAACGATGTCCAGCCGGCCAAGGGCGAATCGTTCGAACAGGCCAAGCCCAAGGTCGAAAAAGAGATCAAGCAGCAGTTGGCGTCGGATCGGTTCGCCGATATGGCCACCAAGCTGACCAGCCTGGTCTACGATAACGCCAACAGCCTGCAGCCCGCGGCCGATGCGCTGGGCATGCAGGTCAGGACCGCCAGCGGCATCGCGCGCGACCGCCTGCTCGACACCGACGAAGCCGGGCCGAAGGCCGCCTCGGCCGGCCCCGATGCCGCCGTCCTGGGCGACGTCCGCGTACGCCAGGCCCTGTTCGCGCCCCAGGTGCTTACCGACAAGCAGAATTCCGGGGTCATCGAAATCTCGCCCAGCACCATGGTGGTGGTGCGCGTGGCCAAAGTGGTTGCGGCGCATATTCCGCCCCTGGACAAGGTCACGGACACCATCCGCGAGACCCTGGTCGAGAAGGACGCCCTGGCTCTCGCGGTCAAGGCGGGCCAGGATGCTCTGGCGCAAGACCGCAAGGCCGCGGACCAGGCCAAGGTCCCCGAAGGCTTCGGCTCCGCCGCCACGATCAGCCGCATCGATACCCAGGGCCTGAACAAGGATATTCTTGACGCGGTGCTTGCCGCCCCCACGAAATCGCTGCCCGTGTACATAGGCATAGGCGCGCCCAGCGCCTACGTCGTGGTGCGTATCGAGCAGGCTACGCCCGGCAAGACCGACGACCCCAAGCTGGCGGCTTTGCCGGCCCAACTGGATCAGGTCTGGGGCGATACCGAAAAGGCGGCGGTGCTTCAGGCCTTGCGCAAGCAGGTCAAGGTCAAGATGCTGCCCGAGGCTGAAAAGGCCTTGTCGGGCGATACGGAAAACCAGGGCTGACTCCAGCCTCCCCGCCAAGACATCCGGCCTGGGGCGTGCCCGCAAAGGTATTTTGCTGGATGCCGCGGGGCGCCCGGGTCAGCCCTTGACGCGTACGATCTTCTGCACCTGGGGCACATGCCGTATGGCGCGGATGACCTGGGCCAGATGCTTGCGGCTGTCGACTTGCACCGTCAGGTGCAGTATCGCGGTGGCGGGGTCGTCCTGCATGGTCAACTGCAGGATGTTCGAGTCGGCCTCGGTGATCTCGGCCGCGATGCGGCCCAGTACGCCGCGCTCGTTGATGACGGTCACGTCCAGCCGGGTCGACAGGTGCCTGGCCGTGGTCGTGTCCCACATGACGGAAACCCAGCGCTCGGGCTCGCGCATGCGCTGGCGCTGGGCCACGGCGCATTCTTCCATGTGTATGACCAGTCCGTAGCCCAGCCGTATGCCGCCTATGATGGCGTCGCCCGGCAGCGGGCCGCAGCAGGGCGCCAGTTGCACGGCCTGTCCTTCGTTGCCTTTGATGAGAATGGGCGTGCCGGCCGTGGCGGTGATCTCGTCCACGGCGGCGGCGGTGGTGGCCAGGATGGCGTTCTCGGGCGCGAAGCGCCGCGCCACGACGGCGGCCAGGCGCTTGCCCAGGCCGATGTCGGCCAGGATCTCGTCGCGCGAATTCGCGCCGGAGCTCTTGGCCAGCTTTTCCCATCCCACGTCGTCCGCCTCGGGGTGGGGCAGGTGCAGTTGATCGAACGCCTGGTTCAGCAGGCGCTGGCCGAAGGCGATGGATTCTTCGTACTTGACCGTGCGCAGGTAATGCCTGATTTCCGATCGCGCCCTGCCTGTGCGCACGTAGTTCAGCCATTGGGCGCTTGGGCGCGAGGCGGGAGACGTGATGATTTCGATCGCGTCCCCGCTTTTGAGCTCGGTGCGCAGTGGCGTGAATTCGCCGTTGACCTTGCAGGCGACGGCCTGGTTGCCGATGTCGGTGTGGATGGCGTAGGCGAAATCCACGGGCGTCGCGCCTCGCGGCAGCGACAATATCTTGCCCTGCGGCGTGAAGACGTATACCGCGTCCGGGAAGAGATCGACCTTGACGTGCTCCAGGAATTCGCCCGAGTCGCCGGTCTGGCTTTGGATGTCCAGCAGGGACTGCAGCCATTGGTGGGTGCGTTTCTGCAGGCTGTTGAGCGTGGCGGTGTCGTCTTTGTACAGCCAGTGCGACGCCACGCCTTCTTCGGCGACGTGGTCCATCTCGTGCGTGCGGAACTGGAATTCCACCGGCGTGCCGTAGGGCCCGACCAGCGTGGTGTGCAGGGACTGGTAGCCGTTGATCTTGGGGATGGCGATGTAGTCCTTGAATTTTCCGGGGACGGGCCGGTACAGCTGGTGCAGGGTGCCCAGGGCCAGATAGCATTCGGGCAGCGTGTGCACGATGACGCGAAAACCGTATATGTCGAGCACGTCGGAAAACGATTTTTTCTGCTCGGCCATCTTGGTGTAGATGCTGTAGAGGGATTTTTCCCGGCCCGTGACCTCGGCCTCGATGCCCGCCGCGGGCAGCGCCATCTTGACGGCCTCGGTGATTTTGCCCAGTACTTCGCGCCGGTTTCCGCGCGCGGCCAGCATGGCCTTGTGCAAGACCTGGTAGCGATTCGGGTGTATCGCCTGGAAGCACAGGTCCTGCAGTTCGCGGAACAGGGCGTTTAGCCCCAGCCTGTGCGCGATGGGTGTGTAGATGTCCAAGGTCTCGCGCGCGACGCGGCGCCGCTTTTCGGGATCCACGGCGCTTAGCGTGCGCATGTTGTGCAGGCGATCGGCCAGCTTGATCAGGATGACGCGCACGTCGCGCGCCATGGCCAGCAGCATCTTGCGGAAACTTTCGGCCTGCTGCTCGGCCTTGGTGGCGAATTCCAGGCGGTCCAGCTTGGACAGGCCGTCGACGATGTCGGCGACGTCGGTGCCGAAGCGCTCGGCCAGTTCCTGCTTGGCCACGCCCTGGTCTTCCATGACGTCGTGCAGCAGGGCGGCCATCAGGGATTCGACGTCCAGCTTCCAGCCCGCGCAGATCTCGGTGACGGCGATGGGGTGGGAAATGTACGGTTCGCCGCTGGCGCGAAACTGCCCCAAATGGGCCTGATCGGAAAACCGATAGGCCTCTTTGACGCGCTTGATGTCTTTGGGTTCCAGGTAGCCGCCGATGACTTTCGTCAAGGTGGCCAGCGAGGCGATGGAGGCGGCCGCGGCCGCGGCGTCGGGAGGCGGCAGGCCGGCCTTGGCCGGTTTGCGTTTTCGGAGACGGGAGCCTTTTTTCAGTACGGCCAGGAGGCCCGAGGAGGCACCGCGAAGACCCGAAAACGCCATGTGCTTGCCTGTCGCGGTATTAGGTGGGTACCTTGCGCAGCATTTCCATTCCGGTCAGGCCAGCGGCGATTTCGCGCAGCGCGGTGACGGTGGGCTTGTCTTTGGTGTCCAGGCGCGCTTCGTGGCCTTGGGCGAGTTCGCGTGCGCGATACGTGGCGACCAGCGCCAGATTGAAACGATTGGGGATTTTATCCAGACAGTCTTCGACGGTGATGCGGGCCATGGTGAAATACCTATCAAAACAACGAGTTGAGATTTTCAGGTGGACGTAGCGCTGATGCCGAGCTGGACGAAGAGCCCGGCGTTGCGCGCAGCCTGCGAGACATAACGCAGCCGCGTGGCGGCGACGATTTGCGCCAGCTGCGTTAATGCGACGCTAAATTCTTGATTAATAATAACATATTCGAACTCGGATACGTGCGACATTTCGCTGCCGGCAGCCAGCAATCGGCGCGAAATGATCTGCGGCGCATCCTGGCCGCGATTATATAGCCGTGTCTCCAGCGCTTCTATGGATGGCGGCAGGATGAACACCCCCACGGCGTCCGGGAAAGCCTGCCGTATCTGGCGCGCGCCCTGCCAGTCGATTTCCAGCAGGACGTCGCGGCCTTCGCGCATGGCCAGGTCGATTCGGTCGCGCGGCGTGCCATAGAAGTTGCCGTGCACTTCCGCCCATTCCAGCAGGTTGCCCTGGTCGCGCATGCGAAAGAATGTGTCGCGATCCACGAAACGATAATGCTTGTCGTCTTCTTCGCCGGGACGCGGGGCGCGAGTGGTGCATGAAATGGAAAGCATGACCTGGCGGTCCTGGGCCAGCAAGGCGTTGACCAGACTGGACTTGCCCGCGCCGCTGGGCGCGACCACCATGAAAATATTGCCGGAATACGACATCGCGGGGTTGTGTCTTGTGAAATGAAGGCAATAAAGAGTATCAAATCCGCCGGGGTTTGCCTAATGCCGGGGGCAGCGTGCCAGGGGTCGACCGGTCAGGGCCCGGTCCGGCGCTCGCCCAGTTCTTTCATGACGGCCTCGTAGGTGGCCGTATCGCCGCACAGGAAAACGGCGCAGTCGCCCGGGTTCATGTTGAAGGCCACGTCGCGCAGGCATTCCAGGGCGTTGCCCGGAGCGTCGACGACGGCGACGTGCACGTCGCCGTCCTGTTCGAAGCGCTCGGCGGGAACGATGTCGGCGGCGCGGTTGACGTCGGGTTCGGAAATGGCGGCGTATGCGTAGAACCGGAAATCGTCCAGGGTAACGTCGATTTCCACGCCTTGTTCAGGCGAGGCGGTGGCGGGGTCGGTGGTGTTCATGGCGATATTGTACTGTCGGCGGCGCCGTGCGCGGGCTTGCGAAAAGAGAACGTGGTGATGTTCGCCGGAGGAATGTTGGCCCAGACTATCTGGCTTCGAGTATGGTGGGGGTCCAGGTAGCTGCGCCACTTGGGCGTGCGCAAATGGTAGGTGAACTGCACGGCGACGCCCGTGTCGCACAGCAATTCCTGCCACTGCTGCAGGATCAGCCGGGTCATGGGCGCGGGCAGGGAACACAGCGGCAGGCTCGATACGATGGCGCTGACTTTGCGCCCCTGGGGCACGAAACGGCACAATTCGGTGGCGTTGCCGTGCACGATGTTCAGGTTCGAGAAGCGGGCGCGCAGTTTTTGCACGAACTGGTTCGAGTATTCAACCACCATCAGCCTGTCGGGCGCCACGCCTCTGTCGAGCAGGGCCTGGGTAATGACGCCGGTGCCGCCGCCCAGTTCGATCACCAGGCCGTCGTCGGCCGGGGAAACCTGCCTCGCCATGTGTTTTGCCAGGAATCTGGAGCTTGGACAGATGGCGCCTATGGTGCCGGGGCGGTTGATGAATTCCTGGATGAACACTCCAGGGACGATATTCTTTACGTATTCGGCCAGACGCTGGGCGCGCCGCAGACGAAGAACTCGATGCATCATTCAACCATCCTCTTCAAGTTGCCTAACAGTAACAGCCCTGGCGCCCAACCTTAATGACCAAATGTAAAAGCCGATGTCGTGTTGTCGGGGGAGGAGGGCGCGTCGTGCGCGGGCTGCGGTATCTGGTTGCTTTTCTTGTTCGTGGCGTGCTTTGTTCCGGTTTTTCAGGAAGACAGGGCCAGGGTCGCGACGACCGGCGTATGGTCCGAAGGCTGTTCCAGCGCGCGCGGCGCTTTGTCGATGGCGCACTGCGTGCAGCGGCGCGCAAGACTGTCGGAGAGCAGGATATGGTCTATGCGCATTCCCGCATTGCGCCGAAACGCGAATCGGCGGTAGTCCCACCAGCTGAACAGGGCCGGCTCCTGCGGGAATTTCCGGAAGGCGTCGGTCAGGCCCAGCGCAAGCAGGCGCTTGAACGCGGCGCGCTCGGGTTCGGAGACCAGTACTTCGCCGACCCATTTCTGCGGGTCGTAGACGTCGGCGTCTTCGGGCGCCACGTTGTAGTCGCCCAAAATGGCCAGCCGTGGATAACGGGTCAATTCGACGCGCAGCCAGGCGGCCAGCGCGTCGAACCAGGCAAGCTTGTACTGGTATTTGTCGCTGCCCACCGATTGCCCGTTGGGGCAATACGCGCTGATGACGCGGATATCGCCCGCCGGGCTGGGCAGGGTGGTGGCGATGACGCGCTGCTGCGCATCGTCGAACCCCGGGATATTGCGCTGTTCGTCCTTGCCGCTTTCGCGGGTGACGATCGCCACGCCGTTATAGGTTTTCTGTCCCGCCCGGCAGGCCTGATAGCCCGCGGCGCGGAAGGCGTCGAACGGAAACTTGTCGTCGTCCTGCTTCAGTTCCTGCAGGCACAGGGCATCGACTGGATTGTCCCGCAGCCATTCAAGCACGTGGGGCAGGCGCACGTTCAGCGAGTTGATGTTCCAGGTGGCTAGTTTCACGGTTCGGGAGGAGGCGTTGGATTGTTGGTGTTTTTCCCGATTGTACTGATTTGTCGCGCGTCGGCGAAACCCGCGCCACGGGCTCCATGGCAAAGAGAAGGGCGGTCCTGTGTAAAGGGACGCCGTTTCAATTATGATGGGCTCTTTTGAAGGCGCCGGCGACCCGTCTTGCGGCAAGAGGGCCGCGGGGGCCGTCGTCTGGGAGAGCAATCATGCAGGAAGTCGTTGTGGTCGGCGCGTGCCGCACCGCCGTGGGGGATTTCGGCGGCGGCTTGAAGGACATTGCGCCTTGCGATCTGGGCGCGGCCGTGCTTCGCGAAGCGCTGAATCGTTCGGGTGTGGACGGCGCCGACGTCGGCCACGTGGTGTTCGGCCATGTCATCAACACCGAGCCGCGCGACATGTATCTGTCCCGGGTGGCGGCCATCAACGCGGGCATCGGCCAGGCCACGCCCGCGTTCAATGTCAACCGCTTGTGCGGTTCGGGTTTGCAGGCGATCGTTTCCGCCTCGCAGTCCCTGCTGCTGGGCGACGCGAAAATCGCGATCGGGGCCGGGGCCGAAAGCATGAGCCGCGCGCCGTATATCGCGCCCGCCCAGCGCTGGGGCGCGCGCATGGGCGACAGCGCCTTGCTCGACATGATGACCGGCGCGTTGTCCGACCCTTTCGACAAAGTCCACATGGGCATCACCGCCGAGAACGTGGCGGCCAGGTATTCGATTTCACGCCAGGATCAGGACGCGCTGGCGCTAAGCTCGCATAATCGCGCCGAAGCCGCGATCGAGGCCGGCCGCTTCCGGGAGCAGATCGTGCCCATCACGCGCAAGACGCGCAAGGGCGACGTGGTGTTCGACACCGACGAACACGTGCGCCTGGGCGCCACGGCCGAAGATTTTTCGTCGCTGCGTCCGGTGTTCCAGAAGGAAAACGGCACGGTCACGGCCGGTAACGCGTCGGGCCTGAACGACGGCGCGGCGGCCGTGGTGCTGATGACCGCCGCCGAGGCCAAGGCCAGGTCCGTGGCGCCGATGGCGCGGCTGGTGGCGTATGCCCATGCCGGCGTCGACCCGAAATACATGGGCATGGGCCCGGTTCCCGCCACCAGGGCGGCCCTGGCCAAGGCCGGTTTGACCATAGATCAGCTCGACGTGATCGAGGCCAACGAAGCCTTCGCGGCCCAGGCCTGCGCGGTCAGCAGGGAACTGGGCCTGGATCCGGCCAAGGTCAACCCCAACGGCAGCGGCATCAGCCTGGGCCATCCCATCGGAGCCACGGGGGCGATCATCACCGTCAAGGCGCTGTACGAACTGGAACGCGTACAGGGGCGGTATGCGCTGGTGACCATGTGCATCGGCGGCGGGCAGGGCATAGCCGCCATTTTCGAACGCGCCTGATCGCGGCCGCGCGCATGGCCATGCCTTCCCCGGGCGATCGCCCCACCTTGTCCGAGTCCGACGGCATACGCTACCTGCATTTCGATTCAGAGTGGGTGCAGGGCGCCATGCGCCTGAAGAAACCCTCTGAATTGGTCCTGGCCTATACGCGCCAGATGATGGCCTGGCTGCTGTTCCTGCAGCCCGGGCGCGACAGCCGCATAGGAATCCTGGGCCTGGGCGCGGGGTCTCTGCTGCGCTTCGTGCTCAGGCACACCCCGGGCTCGGCGGTCGCGGTGGAATGGAACCCCCAGGTCGTGACGGCGTGCCGGGCCTGGTTTCGCCTGCCCGAATCGGCCAGGGTGGCCATAGACCAGTGCGACGCGGCCAGGTGGCTGGATCGGCCGGAGAATATCGATAGCTGTCTGGCGCTGATGGTGGATCTGTACGATGGCCAGGCCCAGGGGCCGGTGCGCGATTCTCTTGAGTTCTATACAGGCTGCCATCATGCGCTGGGTACGGCGGGAGTCATGGCGGTGAATCTGTTCGGCAACCATGCCAGTTTCGGGCGCAATCTGCGCAATATTCGCCAGGCGTTTCATGGCCGTGTCCTGCTGCTGCCTGAAATCGACGAAGGCAATTGCGTGGCGCTGGCATTGAAAGGACCGGTGCTGCAGGTGTCGGTGCGGCAGTTCCTGGCCCGGGCCGACGAAGTCGAATCCACCTACGGCCTGCCGGCCCGTCATTGGGCTCGCGCCTTGTTGGCGAACAATACGGCGGGAGACATGCTGCGCGTCTAGGCGGATATACCCGTCGTAACTTGTTGCGTTTCGTTTTATACTCGCTGCTTTACTTAAAACTATAGTCATCACGGCGGCTTCCCGCGGGTCGCCGTTTCGTGCCGGGAGCCTTGCATGTCCTTCACAGACCTGTTTTACAGGCGCTACGTTCTGCGTGTTGCCGTTGCGTCGGTAGTCGTGCTGCTTGCGGGATGCGGCAAGAAACCTCAACCGAACCGGGCCGGGATGAAAATCCCGGTCAGCGTCGTCAAGGCGGTGCCGACACGCACGGAACTCTACGACCAGTTGCCCGGACGGGTGGACGCCATCGAAGACGCCGAAATCCGGGCGCGTGTCGACGGGATCATCACCGGCATCGACTTCGAGCAGGGCAGCGTGGTCAAGAAGGGGCAGCGGTTGTTCACGATAGACCCCGCCCCCTATATCGCGGCCCGCGACCAGGCGGCGGCGCAGCTCAAGCAGGCGCAGGCCGATTTGCGCAGCGCCAAGCTGCTGGCAGACCGCTACGCCAAGCTGGTCAAAGTCAATGCGGTCAGCCGTCAGGATTACGACAATGCCACGGCCCAGGCGGCCCAGGACGCGGCGGCGGTGGCCGCCGCCAAGGCCAATCTGGAAACGGCCAGCATCAATCTTGGCTATACCAAGGTCACCTCGCCCATCACCGGACGCATAGGGAAGTCGCTGGTCACCACCGGGGCATTGGTCAGCGCGGCCTCCGCCACGCAATTGGCCACCGTGCAGCAGATCGACAAGGTCTACGTCGACCTGAACCGCTCCACCACGGAACTGCTTGAACTGCGCAAAGCGCTGGCCAGCGGCCGGTTGTCGCAGTCCGGCGACGGCGCCGCCAAGGCGGCCGTCATACTGCCCGACGGATCGCGCTATTCGCAGGTGGGCAAGCTGCTGTTTTCCGGAATCAGCGTGGACGAAACGACAGGGCAGGTGGAACTGCGCGCCGTATTTCCCAACCCCGACGGCGTTCTTCTGCCCGGCATGTATGTGCGGGTCGAATTGCAGCAAGGGGTCGACGACAAGGCGCTGCTGGTGCCGCAACAGGCGGTGCAGCACACGGCCGATGGCCTGAGCACGCTCATGGTGATCAAGGACGGCAAGGTGGCGCCCACGGCGGTGCAGCTCGGGCCGGTGGTCAAAGGCAAGGTGGTGGTCAGCAAGGGCCTGCAGGCCGGCGACATAGTGATCGTCGAGGGCTTCCAGAAGATCCGGCCCGGAGCGCCGGTGCAGCCCATTCCCTGGAAGGGTACTGCGGCCGATGCCCGCGAAGTCGCCGCCGCGATGAAGGCCGCCCAGGCCAAGGCGGCTGCCGGCGGGGCCAAGCCCGGCGCGCAAGAGTCGCATTCACAGCCCAAGAACGGCTCCTGAGAACGAAGATGCTGGCCAGATCAGAAAGCGAGTAGACATGCCCCAGTTTTTTATCGATAGGCCCATCTTCGCCTGGGTGGTTGCGTTGGGGATCGCCCTGGCGGGCCTGCTGACGATACCGGGCATGCCCGTATCCCAGTACCCCGATGTCGCGCCGCCGGCCATCTCGATCACGGCCACGTATCCCGGCGCGTCGGCCCAGGACGTCGCGACATCGGTGGCAAGCGTCATCGAAAACCAGCTCAATGGCGCCAAGGGTCTGCTGTACTACGAATCCGTCAGTGATTCTTATGGCGGGGCGACCATCACGGCCACGTTCGCGCCGGGCACCGACCCCGATCTGGCGCAGGTCGACGTGCAGAACCGGATTTCCAACATCACGTCCAGCCTGCCCGACGCCGTGACCCAGCAGGGCCTGAAGGTGGCCCAGACCGACACGGGCTTTCTGATGCTGGTGACGCTGTCGTCCAAAGACGGCTCCATGGACCAGACCGCCCTGGCCGACTACGTCACGCGCAATATCCAGAACGCCGTTTCCCGAGTTCCGGGCGTGGGTCAGTTCCAGTTGTTCGCCGCGCCGCGCGCCATGCGCATCTGGGTCGATCCCGACAAGCTGGTCGGCTACGGCCTGAGCATGGCCGACGTCAATGCCGCCATCAGCCGGCAGAATGTGCAGATTTCGGGCGGTATCCTGGGTTCGCCGCCGAATCCGAACGGCCAGCGCGTGACCGCGCCCATCGTCGTCAACGGTCAATTGGCCACCGTGAAGGATTTCGGCAACATCGTCCTGCGCGCCAACACCAATGGCGCCAGCGTGCGCCTGTCCGACGTGGCCCGCATCGAGGTCGGCGCCGACAATTACCAGTTCGGCGCGCGTCTGAACGGCAAGCCCACCGCGGCGTTCGGGATCTCGCTCTCGCCCGGCGCGAACGCGCTTTCCACGGCGCAGGGCGTCAAGAAGGAAATGGAAGAATTGTCCAAATTCTTCCCCGACAACATCAGCTACGCCATTCCCTACAATACGGCACCCTACGTGCAGACCTCGATAGAGCAGGTGGTGCATACCCTGGTCGAGGCCATGGTTCTGGTGTTCGTGGTGATGTTCCTGTTCCTGCAGAACGTGCGCTACACCCTGATTCCCGCACTGGTCGTGCCGGTGGCCATGATGGGGGCGTTCGCGGTGATGGACGCGCTGGGGTTCTCGATCAACGTCCTGACCATGTTCGCCATGGTGCTGGCCATCGGCATCCTGGTCGACGACGCCATCGTCGTGGTGGAAAACGTCGAGCGGATCATGGTCGAAGAGGGCCTGTCGCCGGCCGAGGCGACCAAGAAAGCCATGCCGCAGATCAGCGGCGCCATTGTGGGCATCACACTGGTGCTGTCCACCGTGTTCCTGCCCCTGGCGTTCATGTCGGGGTCGGTCGGCGTCATCTACCGCCAGTTCTCGGTGGCCATGGCGGTGTCCATCCTCTTTTCGGCGTTTCTGGCGCTGTCGTTCACGCCGGCCTTGTGCGCGACCATTCTCAAGCCCGTGCCCAAGGGACATCACGAATCGAAGAAAGGGTTTTTCGGCTGGTTCAACCGGGGGTTCAACGCCACGACGCATTCCTACCAGGGCTGGGTGGGCCGCAGCCTGCACAAGGGCGGGCGCATGATGCTGATCTACCTGGTGCTGCTGGCCTGCCTGGGATGGATGTACCTGCGCCTGCCTTCGTCGTTCCTGCCTGAAGAGGACCAGGGCTATCTGGTCGCCAATATCGAGCTTCCGGCGGGCGCCACGGCCAATCGCACGATCGAAATCATCAAGAAGGTCGAAGGTTATTTCAAGCGGCTTCCCGAGGTTCAGAACACGATCACGGTGCAGGGGTACAGCTTCAACGGCAATGGCCTGAATTCCGCCATCGCTTTCGTGACCCTGAAGGATTTCTCCCAGCGCACCCATCCGAATCAGTCGGCAATGGCCATCGCCGCGACCGCCATGCCCAAGCTGTTGTTCGGCCTGCCCGATTCCATGGTGTTCTCCATCGTTCCCCCGGCGATTTCCTCCCTGGGCAACGCCTCGGGCTTCGACATGCGCCTGGAGGATCGCAGCGGCCAGGGCCATGCGGCCCTGATGGCCGCCACCCAGCAGTTGTTGCAGATGGCCGCGAAAGATCCGGTTCTTGCCTCGACACGCATAACCGGCCTGGGGCCCGGGCCGCAGCTCAAGGTCACGGTCGACCGCCAGAAAGCGGCGGCGCTGGGCGTGCAATTTTCCGAGGTGGCCCAGCTTATCTCGACCGCCATGGGTTCCAGCTACGATGGAAAGTTCACCAACATGGGCTGGGTGCAGAACGTCTGGGTCCAGGCCGACGAATCGCATCGCATGAATGCGGCGGACATCCTCAAGCTCAATGCCTTGAACGTCGACGGCAAGCCGGTGCCCCTGTCCTCTTTCGTCTCCGTCGAATGGGAAAACGCGCCGGTCCAGATCGTGCGCTACAACAGCTACGACGCCGTGCGCATCGGCGGTTCGGCGGCGCCGGGCTATTCCACCGGCCAGGCCATGGTCCAAATGGAAAAGCTGGTGGCCAAGCTGCCGGGCGGTTTCGGCCACGACTGGACCGGCCTGTCGTACCAGGAAAAACAGGCCGGCAGCCAAAGCGGCATTTTGCTGGGGCTGGCCATGCTGGTGGTGTTCATGGTGCTGGCGGCCCTGTATGAAAGCTGGGCCATCCCGCTATCGGTCATGCTGGCGGTTCCGCTGGGCATGTTGGGGGCTGTCGCGCTGATTGCCGCCAAAGGCATGTCCAACGATGTATATTTTCAGGTTGGCATGGTGACGGTGATCGGGCTTGCCGCGAAGAACGCCATTCTTATCGTCGAATTCGCCAAAGACAAGTTCGCCGCCGGCGAAGACATCTACGAGGCCACGATAGAGGCGGCGCGGCTGCGGTTCCGCCCTATCCTGATGACGTCGTTCGCGTTCATCCTGGGTGTGGTGCCGCTGGTTCTGGCCAATGGCGCCGGCGCCGCCAGCCAGAACGCCGTCGGTCTTGGCGTGATGGGGGGCATGCTGGCCGCCACGCCTCTGGCCGTCCTGTTCGTGCCCACGTTTTTTGTGGTTGTCCTTAGGTTTTTCAAGACCAAGCCGAAATTGCTCGGCTCGCACGCTGTCGACGCAAAGAAATCGTCGGGCGGCGAGGGTGCGACGGCGCCAGATGGCAAGCCGTCCGACTCTCACGCGCCGTCTGAAGGGGTTGAAGAATGAGTTCGTATCCGGTCCGCAAGGTGTTTTTGCCGCTGACCGTGGCGCTGGTGTTGTCGGGATGCTCTCTCGCCCCCAAATATCAGCGCCCGGAAGCACCCATCCCTGCGCAGTATCCTGATTACCCCGGGCTGTCCGCCACCGACCAGACCAAAGGGCCGGTCGCATCCAAGGTGGACGTGGCCGCCGACCTGGGCTGGAAGGAATTCTTCCGTGATCCCAGGCTGCGCGAGCTGATCGCCATCTCCCTGGAAAACAACCGCGACATGCGGATAGCGGTCCAGCGGGTGGTGGCCGCGCGCGCGCAATACGGCATAGCCCAAAGCGATCGCTGGCCCACTCTGGGGATAGGCGCGCAAGGCACCATACAGAAAGCGCCCAAGTCCGTATCCGGCTCCGATAAGTCCGTTACGCGGCAGTATCAGGCGGGCCTGGGCATGACGGCGTTCGAACTGGACTTCTTCGGCAGGTTGAAAAGCCTGAGCGAAGCCGCCTATCAGGACTACCTGGCCACCGACCAGGCCCGGCGCACCGTGCATATCAATCTGATCGCCCAGGTCGCCGAAGCCTATATGCGCTTGCGCGCCGCCCAGGCGCAGTACGCGCTGGTGCAAAAGACCCTGGTCTCCTATCAGCAGTCGTACGATCTGGTCAAATCGCGCTACGATGCGGGCGTGGCCTCGGCGCTGGACCTGAACCAGGCGCAAAGCCAGCTGAATTCGGCGCAGGCCGACCTGCAAAGCACCCGCCGCACCGAAGCGCAGGCCGCCAACGCTTTGCTGCTGCTGCTGGGCGTCAGTTCCATGCCGGCCGAACCCAAAGGCGCGCCTTTCGACCGCGATCAACTGCTTAGCGCAGTCCCAGTGGGGCTGCCCTCGGCCTTGCTCGAACGCCGTCCGGACGTCATAGAAGCCGAACATGAGCTGCGCGCCGCCAATGCCAATATCGGCGCGGCGCGCGCGGCGTTCTTTCCGGATATCTCCCTGACGGGGCTGCTGGGGTTCGCCAGCGATCAACTGGGCGGCTTGTTCAGCGCGGGCAATCATTTCTGGTCGGTTTCGCCGTCGGTGCAGATTCCGTTCCTCTCGGGCACGGTCTCCGGCAATCTGGAACTCGCCAAGGCCAACAAGAAGATCGCCGTGTCCGAATACGAAAAAACCGTGCAGACCGCATTTCGCGAGGTTGCCGACACGCTGGCGGGCGAAGCCACATATTCCCAACAGCTCGATGCTTTGCGAGCCCAGCAAAAAGCGGCATTCCAGACCCTGGATATCTCGCAAATGCGCTACGACACCGGTGTCGACAACTTCCTGCAGGTGCAGACCGCCGAGGTCGGCCTGTATACCGTGCAGAACTCCATATTGCAGACCGGACTGGATTCGCTGCTGAACCGCATCGAGCTGTACCAGGCGTTGGGCGGCGGTTGGCTGCCGGACTCGGCCGTGGCTTCCGCCGCGGGCGCGCCGGCCCAGGAAACGGCCGATGCGCCCGTCAAGGCGGCGCAATGACCGTTTCCTGCACTGCGCACGGCGCATAATCCCGGGAGGCGTCAATGATTGAACTGGGTGTCAACATCGATCACGTCGCCACGCTGCGCCAGCAGCGCATGACCCGTTATCCGGATCCGGTCGAAGCGGCGGTGCGCGCCGAGGACGCGGGGGCCGATCTCGTGACCCTGCACTTGCGCGAGGACCGGCGCCACATCCAGGACGCCGACGTGACCGCGATTCGCGCCGTATTGCGCACGCGCATGAACCTGGAATGCGCGATAACGCCGGAAATGCTGGCCATAGCCTGCCGGGTCGGGCCCGACGACGTCTGCCTGGTTCCCGAAAAACGCCAGGAATTGACCACGGAAGGCGGGCTCGACGTGGTGGGCCAGTATCAGGCGGTCGAACGGGCCGTGGATATGCTTCATGCCGCGGGCATACGGGTTTCGTTGTTCATCGATCCCGACCAGGCCCAGATCGACGCCGCGGCCCGCGTGGGCGCGCGGGTGATCGAGTTGCATACGGGGGCTTTTGCCGACGCCCCCGACGCCGGCGCGGCGCAGCGCGAACTGGACCGGGTGCGCGCGGGCATCGCCCAGGGCATTGGCCTGGGGCTGCGCGTCAATGCCGGCCATGGGCTGCATTACGGCAATGCGCAGATCGTCGCCGCGCTGCCCGGCGTGTCCGAACTCAATATCGGCCATGCGATCGTATCGCGGGCCGTGTTCGATGGCTGGGAGAAAGCGGTGCGCGACATGAAGGCCCTGGTGGTCACCGCCTGATGCCGCATCTGCGGCCATCGTTTCGAATTCATGGATATCGCATGTCTGATTCACCTATCGAGTATCTGCTTTCACGCCGTTCGACCAAGTTCGTCACGGCGCCAGGCCCCTCCGACGAGGAATTGTCGCTGATCTTCCAGGCGGCCATGGCCGCTCCCGATCACGGCAAGCTCAGACCGTGGCGGTTCGCCCCGATGCGCGGCGACGCCATAGGCCGGCTGGTCGAACTCGTCGTCGCGTCCGCGCAGGCCGCGGGCAGGCCCATGGCCGCCGAAAAAGAAGCGTCGACGCGGCGCTGGCTGGCGCAGGTGCCTCTGCTGATCGCCATCGCATGCCGCATCGATCACGCCAATCAGCGCATCCCCGAGCACGAGCGCATGCTGGCCACGGGCGCCGCCGTGACCAATATGCTCAACGCGGCGCATATGCTGGGCTACGGCGCTTACTGGAGCACGGGCCTGGGCACGTACGACGATCAGGTCGGCGAAGCGCTGGGCTTCGATTCCCTGGACTATCGCTTCATGGGATACCTGGCACTGGGCACGCCCATACAGGATGCGCCGGCGCCGCAGCGCCCCGACTGGCGGGAATTCGTGGCGGAATGGCGAGGCCCCGCCCAGACCTGATCATTTCGCGGGCGCCGCCGGGCCGGCAAGATCTTCCAGAATGGGGCATTCGGGCCTGTCGTCGCCGTGGCAGCTTTGGGCCAGCTTCTCCAGGGTGGCCGCCATGTCGTTCAGTTCGCGCGCTTTGCGCTGCAGTTCGGCGATATGTTCCTCGGCCAGGCGCTTGACCTCGGCGCTGGCCCGGTTCCTGTCGCGCCACAGCGCCATAAGCTCGGCGATCCGCGGCAAGGAAAACCCCAGGTCGCGCGCGCGGCGTATGAAACGCAATATGTGCAGGTCGGCCTGTCCGTAGACCCGGTATCCCGAAGCCGTGCGGGATCCGGCGTCGATCAGGCCTATGCTTTCGTAATAGCGGATCATCTTCGCCGAGACTCCCGAGCCCGCGGCGGCTTGTCCTATATTCATTTCATCTCCCGAAGCGTTTGAGCCGCAGGGCGTTGAACACCACGAAGACGCTGGATACGGCCATGGCGGCCGCCCCTATCATGGGCGAGAGCAGCAGCCCCGTGGAGGCATACAAAGCCCCCGCGGCAAGAGGGATCAGCGCGATGTTGTAGGCGAACGCCCAGAACAGGTTCTGGCGTATGTTGCGCAATGTGGCGCGCGACAAGGCCAGCGCCATGGAAACGGTGCGTAGATCACTGTTCATCAGTACGACGGGGGCCGCTTCCATGGCCGCGTCGGTGCCCGCGCCCATGGCGATGCCGGCGTCGGCATAGGCCAGCGCGGGCGCGTCGTTGATGCCGTCGCCGACGAAGACCAGCGTGCCGTGGCGCTGTTTCAGCGTCTCGAGCGCGCGTACCTTGTCCTCGGGACGTGTTTCCGCGTGGATTTCTTCGATGTCCAGCGCCCGGGCCACGGATTCGGCGGTTCGCCGGGCATCGCCCGTGACGAGGGCCGTGTGTATCCCCGCCCGATGCAGTTCGCGCACGACCGAATGCGCCTCGTCGCGGATCCGGTCGGCGACGGCCAGTACGCCAAGCGCGGCGCTGTCCCTGGCGATGTAGACGGGCGTCTTGCCTTGTGCCGCGAATTCGTCGGCGATGGATTCGAAGGCCGACATGTCTATGGATTGCTCGCGCATCAGGCGCGCCGAGCCCAATGCGAACCGGTGGCCGCGCATCGTGGCCATCACGCCCGAGCCCGGCACAGCCTGGAACGCGTCGGGGACGATGGGGGCCACGCCGCGCTCGACGGCGGCCTGGACCAGGGCGGTGGCGATCGGGTGTTCCGAGCGCGTCTGTATGCCCGCGATGCAGGCCAGGGCCTGGTCGCGATCCGCGCCGGCGATCAGCCTGAGGTCGGTCAGGGCGGGCTTGCCGTAGGTCAGGGTGCCGGTCTTGTCGAACGCAATGACCCGGGTGTCTCGCAGGGTCTGCAAGGCGTCGCCCTGGCGAAACAGAATGCCCAGCTCCGCGCCGCGGCCCGTGGCGACCATGATGGAAATCGGCGTGGCCAGCCCCATGGCGCACGGGCATGCGATGATCAGCACCGCCACGGCGTTGACCAGGGCGTGCGGCAGGGCCGGCGCGGGCCCATATGCCAGCCATGCCGCGAATGTGGCCAGGGCGATCAGCATGACCGCCGGCACGAACCATGCGGTGACTTTGTCGACCATGCCTTGGATGGGCAGCTTGCCGCCCTGGGCGGCTTCGACCATCTGGATGATGCGCGCCAGCATGGTGTCGGCGCCCAGGCGGTCGATGCGTACGATCAGGCTGCCGTTGGTATTGATCGTCCCGCCGACGACCTCGTCGCCCGCGCCTTTCGGCACTGGCATGGGCTCGCCCGTCACCATGGCTTCGTCGACGTGGGAAGCGCCTTCGACGACCGTGCCGTCCACGGGAATTTTTTCTCCCGGGCGCACTTGCACTATATCGCCTGTTTTCAGGGCTTGCATGGGCGTGTCCACCCACTGCTGGCCCCGCCGTCGTCTTGCGGTTTTGGCGCCCAGGCCGATCAGGCGTTCGATGGCGGCGCCCGCCCGGCCCTTGGCCCGGCTTTCCAGGTAGCGCCCAAGCAGTATCAGCGTGACGATCACGGTGGCCGCTTCGTAGTACAGGTGCCTGGATCCGGCGGGCAGCCACTGGGGAAAGAAGGTGGCGACGCAGGAATAGGCCCAGGCGCTGCCGGCGCCCAGGGCGACCAGGGTATTCATGTCCGGCCCCAGATGCGCCAGCGCCTTGAATCCGCTGTCGAAGAAACGCCGGCCGGGGCCGGCCAGGACCAATGTGGCCAATACGAATTCGCCGTAGGCCAGAACCTGGAAGTTCGCCTGGCCGAAAGCCTGTGCCCAGGCCAGCATGTGCTGGCCCATTTCCACCAGGAATAGGGGCAGCGTCAGGGCCAGAGCGACTGCGAATTGGGTTCCCAACCGCCTTGTGTCCGCTTCTTTCTTCGAAGGATCGCCCGTTTGCGGCGTTTCCTGGCCGAGTCCGGCGGGGTGGGCATCGTAGCCTTTTTTCCGGACCGCGGCGATCAGGGCGTCCAGGTCGGGCGCGTCGGCTCCGGTTCGTATCTGCGCGCTTTCGGTGGCCAGGTTGACGTGCGCGCCCGTCACGCCGGGAACGGCGGACAGGGCCTGCTCGACGCGGCGCACGCACGATGCGCAGGTCATTCCCTCTATGGCAAGCCGGACGAACTGGCCGGATTCTGGTTGCGGACTCATGGCGGTTCCTCTGTGACAAGAGAGGACAGTATCAACCTTGACATTATAGTAATGTCAAGGTTTTTAGGGGCCCGCCGGGTTGCGAGCCTAGAAACCCGCTTGCAAAGTGGGGTAGTCCGAGCCGAATACGCTGACGTAGACGGGGTAGAAGCTGCAATACAGGATGGCCGCCACGATAATGTTGACCGGGGTCAGCACGATCTGGGCGACGTCGGCCGCCATGCCCGAATCCACCAGGAAGTTCCCCAGTATCTGTATGGCGAAAAATACCGCCACCCAGCTTATCCCGTACAGCAGGAACGGCCATTTATTGCGCCAGCAGGCGACCATGGAAAAGAACAGGGCCTGGGCGAACCGGGTTTTATGCCAGCCTATCAGGGCCGGAGCATGCCAGAACATGGCCGAAATCAGCAGGTACAGCAAGCTGAAAATAATGGCAGGGCCGCGGATGGCCTGCACCAGCGCCACCTGGTCGACGGAGCCGTCGGTGTGGATGGCGCTCATCAGGGAATTGGCGAATGGCAGGGTGGCCAGGAAACCGCCGGCCACGCAGCAGGCCAAGTACGCGAGCCCGAGTCTGAGCAGGCGCTTCCTGGACGTGGCGTCCTGCAAGGGCGCCAGCCACATGTTCAGCAGCATGGGGTGCCCGGCGGCGATATGGCGGCAGGCGCACAGTGTCATGAACGTCAGCAGCGGAGTGACGATGATCAGGACCATCTGCCCCAGCAGCGGAATGAGATCGCTGACGGTGATCAGAAGCCCGGTGACGAGGCTCCAGAAAAACATGGCCATGGGCTGTCGGCGGAATAACCCGAATCCGTCTTGGATCCATTGCCAGCCGGATCTCAGGGGAAGGATGGCAGCTTGCATAGTCGTTGGTGGTTCCTGGTGTCGTATGAATGATGGGCGCGGCGCCGGTGGTGGCCGGCATTTCCGATTTTACGCGGGCGTCGTCACGGGAACGGGATGGGCGCCGGTTTGCGTCGTTCGGTCAGTATGCGTTCGAAATGGCGCGGGTCGTGCGGTTTGAGCGTCTGCGCCTGTCTGGGTATGTGAAAGTCGTACAGGCGGGACACCCAGAATCTCAGCGCGGCGGCTTGCAGAAGCAGGGGCCATGCCCGCTTTTCTTCCGCGGTGAATGGCCGTATTGCCGCGTAGGCGGCCAGCCAGGCGTCGAGGCTGGGTTTGTGGAATACGCCGGTGCCTTGTTCTATGCACCAGTCGTTGACGCTGACGGCGACGTCGAACAGCCATTTGTCCCATCCGGCGAAATAGAAATCGATGAATCCGCCCATCCTGGGCATGTCGAATGTGCCGTCGAACAGGACATTATCGCGAAACAGGTCGCAATGCGACGGGCCTTGCGGCAAGGCCTGGTATATGTCCGATTCGCCGAAGCGCACCTGTTCGTCCAGGGTGCGTTCGATCAGGTCGGCCTGCGCCGGGGTCAGGAAAGGCAGCAGCCTGGGCACCGTGGCTTGCCACCAACCCAGCCCGCGCAGGTTGGGCTGGCGTATGGGGAAGTCCTGGCCCGCCAGATGCGTGCGCGCCAGGGTCTGTCCGGCCAGGGCGCAGTGCGCGGGGCCGGGGGCCGGCTCGTAGCCGCCGGTCAGGCGTGTGACGACGGCGCAGGGTTTGCCGTGCAGCTCCGTGATGCGCTGGCCGCCCGTCGACGTCTGGGGTTCGGGCACGGGAATGCCGCGCCTGGCCAGGTGATGCATGAGCTCGATATAGAACGGCAGTTGTTCGCGGGTAAGCACCTCGAAGAGGGTCAGCACGAATTCGCCGCGCCCGGTGTCCAGGAAGAAGTTCGTATTTTCGATGCCGGCGGTGATGCCCCGCAGCGAGACGAGTTCGCCTAATGCGTACTGGGACAGGAGTTCGCGGGCGTCGTTTTCGCTGACAGGGGTAAATACGGCCATAGACTGCACACTCGGTTCGGTTCAAAAAAAGAGCCCGCGATGCCGGGCCCTTGATTTTAGACTAGGATGCCGGGTCGCGTTGCGCGCCCCGGCGCCGATGCGGCGGCGCCAGTGGATTCCAGAGGTGCCGGCCCGCTGCGGTGCCGTGTTATGGCGTTTTCAGTTTGCGCTTCACTTCTTGAGCAGAGGGCATTGCGAATCGGCCACGCTGGTAAAGGCCTCTTCGCCGGGAATGGTGGCGACGACTTTCAGGTAATCCCACGGTTTTTTCGATTCGGCCGGTGTTTTGACTTGCAGCAGGTACATATTGTGGATGTAGCGGCCGTCCTGGCGAATGTAGCCATGGTTGTAGAAGTCGTCGATCTTCATTTTTTTCAGTTGGGCCATGACTTTGTCCGAATCCGTGCTTTTGACGGCTGCGACGGCCTTCAGATAGGTGGACGCGGCGGAATAGTCGGCCGCCTGATGCGTGCTGGGCATGGTTTTCATTTCCGCGTAGAAACGCTTGGCGAATGCCCGCGAGGCATCGTTCATGTCCCAATACCAGCTATCGGTCATGAGCAGGTTTTGCGCCGTTTCCAGCCCCAGTCCATGGATGTCGTTGATGGTCATGAGCAGGCCGACCAGCTTCATGCTGTTGGTCACGCCGAACTGGTGCGCGGCCTTGATCGAATTGATAGTGTCCGAGCCCGCGTTGGCCAGCCCCAGCACCTGGGCCCCGGACGCCTGGGCCTGCAGAATGTACGACGACATGTCGGAGGAGCCGGGCGGGTGCTTGACCGAGCCCACGACCGTGCCGCCATGGGCCTTGATCACGGCGGACGTGTCCGAGTAGAGCGAGTGCCCGAAGGCATAGTCGGCGACCAGGAAGAACCAGGACTTGCCGCCTTGCTTGACGACGGCCGAGCCCGTGCCCTTGGCAAGCGCCACGGTGTCGTATTCGTAGCTGATGGTATAGGGTGTGCAGTTCTCGTTGGTCAGGCGGGCCGTGGCCGCGCCGATATTGATGTACGGTACTTTTTTCTTGGCGACGATATTGTTCATGGCCAGGGCCGTGGCCGAATTCACGCCGCCGATCAGCAGCTTGATGTGATCCTCGTCTATCCACTGGCGCGCCTTCGAGGCGGCGATGTCCGCCTTGTTCTGGTGGTCGGCCGAGAGCACTTCTATCTTCTTGCCCAGCACCTTGCCGCCGAAGTCCTTGACGGCCATCTTGATGGCCGCCAGCCCTCCGGGGCCGTCGGTGTCGGCATAGGGCCCGGACATGTCGGTGATGAACCCTATCTTTATCGTGCCGTTATCGGGCGCCTGGGCCGAGGCGCTTGCAACGATTCCCCAGGCAAGCGCGCCCGCGGCGATTCGCAATAGCTGTTTTTTCATGCTTGTCTCCTTGTTGTTCATGGTTGTTCGTGGCTGTATGGACGATTTGTCCACCGACGCCGTGGTGCCGCCCTCAGGATGAAACGTTTTGTCCCGATTTCCGGTGCTTGCGCAAAATCTCGGCGGCCAGATCGGCCCGCACGTCTTTTGCCGCGGTCATTTCGTGTGCCAGCCAGTCGATCTCCGCGCCCTGGGCTCCGGCCCCCACCGCGATATTGCGGGCGTGCAGGGCCATGTGGCCTCTTTGTATGCCTTCTGTGGCCAGGGCCCGCAGGGCGCCCATGTTCTGCGCCAGGCCGACGGCCACGGCAATTTCCGCCAGTTCCGCCGCCGTCGCGACCCGCATGATTTTCAGGGAAAGCCGGGCCAGCGGGTGCGTTTTGGTCGCACCGCCCACCAGGCCCACCGCCATGGGCATTTCCAGCGTTCCGACCAGGTCTCCGTTGCCGGCGATTTCCCAGGTGCTCAACGAGGTGTACCGTCCGTTTCGGCAGGCGTAGGCGTGCGCTCCGGCTTCGACGGCGCGCCAGTCGTTGCCGGTGGCGAGAATGACGGGATCGATGCCGTTCATGATGCCCTTGTTGTGGGTGGCCGCCCGGTACGGGTCGGCGGCGGCGAATTCGTACGCATCGACGATACCGGCGATGACATCTTTGCCCGCATAGTGTTCGCTCTCCAGCGCGCTTGCCGGCACCTGCACCCGCGCCCTGGCCAGGCGCAGGTCGGCCAGGTTCGACAGTATCCGAAGGCGCACCCGCCCCCCGGTGATTTGCTCGATGCGCCCGGCAACCGATTCGGCCATGGTGTTGACGGTGTTCGCGCCCATGGCGTCGCGCACGTCGACCAGCAGATGGACGACGACCATGGGTCCGCGCGGGGTGTCGGCCAGCACGTGCACGTCGATGTCCCGGCAGCCGCCGCCCAGTTCCAGCAGCAGGCGGTCCCGGCTGTTGGCGATGTCGATGATCTCCTGGCGCCGCTCGATGATGGCCAGGCGCGCGCCATAAGGGTCGGATACGTCCAGAAGCTGGACCTGGGCGCGCATGATGGCTTCGGTGCTCGACGTTTTGAAGCCGCCCGATTGCCGGGCCAGCTTGGCCATGAACGAGGCGGCGGCCACTATCGAGGGTTCTTCCACCGCCATGGGCACCAGCACGTCGCGGCCGTTGATCTGAAAATAGCCCGCCACGGCGTACGGCAGTTCGAACTTGCCGATCACGTTTTCGATCATGCCGTTGGCGGTTTCCAGTGACAGAGCGCCTCCGGCCTGGATTTGCGCGCTTTCGCCGGCGCTCAAACCGGCTTTCGCGGCGATCTGGGCCAGGCGTTGCGCAGGGTCGAGTTTGCGAAAGCCCGGCAGGCTGGAATCGATGTTCATGGCTGGTCTCGTCGTGGCGCGCACGCTTTGCATGGGCGTAAGGGGATGGTTGTCGAATGACGCCAGTATAAGTAGACCTTTGTGTCCATTGACATGTTATAAAAACACATTATTGATATCAGTTTATATAGATAAACACATATTATGGACAGGCAAGAAGCCGCAGACCACGCAAACCGGCATTCTCCGGCGGGGGATGGGACGCCGGTTGGCCCGCTTTGGCCCGAAATGATCGACCTGCTGCACAGGGATGCCGACAAGAGCCGGTTTTTGTCGTTTCTGGCGCGTGTCAAAGAGCTGCCCGGGAATTCCGCCGGCAAAAACGACCTGCTCCGAAGCGCGGAGCAGGCGCTGGACATCAAAGAGCGCTCCCAGCAGCATCAACAGCGCGAGCGCGGCCTGCTGGCCGTGCTCGAGACGGCGCAGGACCTGACCGCGATCATGGATCTGGACCGCGTCCTGCAGGCGATCGTGCAGCGCGCCCGCAAGCTGGTCGGTTGCGACGTCGGCTACCTTTCCATCTTCGATCCGTCCCATGGCGACTTCTATGTCCGGGCGACGGACGGCGCTTTTTCGGAAAAATTCAAACAGATACGCGTTGGCCTGGAAGTCGGCGTCTGCGGTTTCGTGGCGCGCAACAAGTCGCCTTATTCGTCTTCGGATTATGGCGCGGACAGCCGCTTCGCACACACAGCGCTGATCGACAGCGCCATGGTCGACGAAAACATCAAGTCCATTCTGGGCGTGCCCCTGCTGGCGGGCGAACAGGTTATCGGCGTGCTGTTCGTGGGAGATCGTTATGTCCGTTCTTATGTCGCCTGGGAAAAATCCATTTTATCCACGCTCGCCGCGCACGCGTCGGTGGCCATAGGCAATGCGCGACTGTTCGAACAAGAGCAGGCGGCATTGAAGCAGGCCAGTGAAACCAACCTGCTGCTGACCCGTCAGACGGCCGCCACGCGCGTTGCGGCCGAAGCGCACGAACGGTTGACGACGCTGGTGGCCAAGGGCGGGGGCTTGCCCGATATCTGCGACATGGTCGCCAGCATGCTGGGCGGAAGCGTGGTCGTGTATGACGACGGCGAACAGCAAGTGTGTTGCTCCGACGGCGATGGCGCCGCGTCCGGCCGGCAACGAAACGGCTCCGGGTCCGACGGCTACTGGCTGGCGGACAAAATCCATTTTGCCTTGAATGAAAGCCGCATTCAGGGCAGATCCGTACTGGCGTTCGACGAGCCGGGGCGGCTTTGCCGGGTTTCGGCGGTGATCGGCGGACGCGGCATGCTGGGCGGCCTGGCCATTTACACGGCGGCGCCGCTGCGCGAAATGGAGGTGCGCATCTTCGAGCGCAGTTCCATAGTCGCCGGTGTGGTGCTGCTGTCGCAGGAACGCCGGGAATCGGCAAACCTTGTGCAGATGTCCGGCCTTGTGCGCGGCCTGGTCGGTTCGCCGCAGGACAGCCTGCCGCTGTCCGCGGCCCGTGCCGCCCGCTACGGCCTCGATCTGTCCCGGCCGGTCCATCTGGCCGTCCTCGAGACGCCGGCCGACAAGGCCGCCTATATTCTCCGGCGGCTGCAAGGCAAAAAGGAATTGGCCGACATGGTTTTCGGCGAATTGGGCGATTCGCTGGTCTTTTTGTGCAATCAGAAGAGCGCTCCCCAACTGTTGCGGGTATTGCCGTCGCTGGTTGCGGGGCCGCTGCGCCAGGGCATGACGGGGGTCGTCTCCGACCCCGTCCCTGCGTCGTCGGACTTGCCGCGGGCGTATGAAAGGCTTGGGCATTGCCTGGCGTTCCTGCGTGTGCTGGAACGCACCGGGAAGCTATTCCAGGAGCGCGAATTGTCGCTGTATTCGGCCCTGTTCAGATCGCACGACGCGCACGCCATCCAGGCTTATCTGGCGTCGTCCCTCGGGCCTTTGTATCCCGACCGCGACGCGCGCAGGGCCGAGCTTGCCAGAACATTGCTGACGTATCTCGATTGCGGGCACAATGCGCGCATGGCGGCCGGGCTGCTGGACGTGCATGTCAACACCATTCGCCAAAGACTCGATGCCATCGATCTGCTGCTGGGAGACTGGAACACGCCGGCGCGGATTCTGGATCTGCACGTGGCGTTGCGGCTATGGCATCTTGGCGGGGATCGAAAGGCGGCATGGCCGGAATCGGTACAATCCTGACATTCTTCGAACGGACGCTGCTTCCCGCTATCAGTCATGAGTCACGCCGCCAACAACCCGATGCACGCCGTGGGCCCGCCGCCCGATTGGCGTTTGTGCGTCGCGCCCATGATAGACGTGACCGATAGGCACTGCCGCTTTTTTCATCGGCTTCTGGCGCCGGGCGCGCGTCTTTATACCGAGATGATCACCACCGGCGCCTTGATGCACGGCGACGTGGCGCGTCATCTGGATTTCGACGCGGCCGAGCAGCCCGTGGCGCTGCAACTGGGCGGCAGCGAGCCCGACGCGCTGGCCGAATGCGCCCGGCTGGGCGCGCAATGGGGGTACGACGAGATCAACCTGAACTGCGGCTGTCCGTCCGAACGTGTCCAGCGCGGCGCATTCGGGGCCTGCCTGATGGCCGAGCCCGGCCTGGTGGCCGATTGCGTCAAGGCCATGCAGGACGCGGTATCCGTCCCGGTCACGGTCAAGCACCGGTTGGGGCTTGACTACCAGGACTCGTACGATTTCGTGCGCGATTTCGTCGGCGCCATCCATGACACCGGATGCCGCGTGTTCATCGTTCATGCGCGCAATGCGGTGCTCAAAGGCCTGTCGCCCAAGGAAAACCGGCAGATTCCGCCGCTGCGGTACGACTGGGTCAAGACGTTGAAATCCGACTTTCCGGATTCTCGCATCGTCTTGAACGGCGGCGTGGATGCCGTCGACCGGGCGGTGGCCCTGCTGGACGAATTCGATGGAGTGATGCTGGGGCGCGCCGCATGGCACAACCCGGGGGTGTTGTCCGAGATATCCCGCCGGGTGCATCCGGATCGCGCCGTCCCCGAACCCGCGCAGATCGTTCACGCCATGGCCGCGTATGCCGCGGGCCAAATCGGCAAGGGCGTTCCGCTGCGTATTATCGCGCGGCCCATGATGGGGTGGATGAGCGGGCGCGCGGGCGCGCGCCATTGGCGCAGGACTTTGTCCGACCCCCGGGTGCTGGAACGCAACGACGCCGCGGTGTTGGAACGCGCCTGGGCGGACATCGCCCGCCAGGCCGAATGAAGCCCCGGCGGTTATGTCAGGCGCCGGGCTGGTCTTCGCCGGGCCAGTCGCGTATGTACGCCTTGAGCATATTGTTTTCGAATTGCTGGGCGGCGACGATGGCCTGGGCCATGTCGTAGAACGAAATCACGCCCATCAGCATGGGCCCGTCCATGACGGGTATGTAGCGCGCGTGCCTCTCCAGCATCAGGCGCTGTACTTCGTCGGCGTCGGTATTGGGCGTGACGCTGATCGGCGCGTCGTCCATGATGCTGCGAATGGTGTTGGGGCCCGTGTCGCCTCCGTTGGCGTGCAGGTGCCGGATGATTTCCCGGAAGGTCAACATGCCGACGAGCTCGCCGTGGTCCATGATGACCAGCGACCCGATATCCTGTTCGCTCATGGTTTCAAGCGCCTGCAGGATGGGCGTGTCCGACGTGGCCGTGTACAGGGTATTTCCCTTTACTCGCAGAATTTCGCTGACTTTAAGCATGGTTGTCCTCCTGGAACGCCTCGTGCGTTCTCGCCTCGGTATTACGTACTATAACCCCTGGTTCGGGCTGTGTTGCCATGCTCTCCAGCACGCTTTGCAGCGTAATGGCATGCGTTTGTGTCAGGATGGCGCAAATTGCTTCCGCCAGGGCCTGATTGCCGGCGATTCCCCGCTGGCTCCGGTGCATGAGCAGGGCATCCACGATCGGACCCAGGTCGGCCGTTTCCGGATCGCAGGCCAGCACCCAGCGTTCGTCGTCTGCGTCCTGCGTGGCCACGATATAGCCCAGGCTCTCCAGGGTCTGCAGCACGGACAGCAGTTCGTCCTGGTGTATGCGCATGCGGGCGCCCAGGAAACGGGCGGTTCGTCCGGGCGACGTGTTCTTCTGCGCGCCGCGCAGCAGCCTGAGCACTTCCACGGCATCCAGGAACGGAGCCCCGGCCAGGCGGTTTTCTTCCCACAGGCGCAGGCGCAGCAGCGGCAGGGTCGCGGTGATCATGGCGCCGAACAGGACGGCCAGCCACGACATGTAGATCCACAGCAGGAAAATGGGCAGGGTCGCGAACGCCCCGTAGATGACGGTGTAGGACGGAAACCGGATCAGGTAGAAGGCGAAGCCCGCCTTCATGACGCTGAGCACGATAGCCGTGCAGAAACCGCCGGCGAAGGCGTCTCTCCAGTAGACCCGGCAATTGGGCACTCCCACGAACAGCGTGGCGAAGCCGATCCCGGTGATCGCCAGGGGGATCAGTGACAGGACGAAGCTCAAGCTGGTCGGAATCGTGGCCACCGGGCCGAACGATCTGCGCGCCACGTACGATGTCGCCCACAAGCTGGCGCCGGCCAGTATCGGACCCAGGGTCAATATGGCCCAGTACACCAGCACGCGCTTGCGCAGGGACTGGCGGCGCACCACGTGCCATATCTTGTTGAACGCTTTCTCCACCGTGGCCATCAGCATGGCCGAGGTCACGAGCAGGAACAGCATGCCGATGGCGGTCAGGCGCGATGCCTGGGCGGCGAACCTGTTCAGGTAGTCCATGACGTTGGCCGATACGGTCGGCGGCATCAGGTTCGCGGTCAGGAAATGTTCCAGCGCGATGCGAAAATGCGTGAACAGGGGAAAAGCCGTGAACAGGGCCAGCACGATGGCCAGCAGCGGCACGATGGCCAGGACTGTGGTGAACGTCAGGCTGGCGGCGACCTGGGGCAATTGTTTTTCGGCGGCCCGCGTGGCCGAATAGCGCAGCACTTTGACAGTGCTGTCCAGCCAGGCGCCGAAGGGCGCACTGGTGTCGTCGGTACGGGAAGGCTGGCTGCGGGACGGGTTCATTTCAGGTGATAATACCAGTATGGAACTGCAACCGAACCCTGTTTTGCGCTTCGGCGCCGTCGTGTCGCTGGCCGGCCTGATCGTCTTGAGCCTGCTTTGGGAATTATGGCTCGCGCCGGTGCGTCCGGGCGGTTCTCTGCTGGCGCTCAAGGCCATGCCCTTGCTGCTGCCCTTGCGCGGCGTCGCCAGGGGCAATCTGTACACCATGCAGTGGGCGTCCATGCTGATCCTGCTTTATTTCATGGAGGGCGTGGTGCGCGCCTGCTCGGATCCCTCGCATTCGTCGGTGGTGCTTGCCTGCGTCGAAATCGTCTTGTCGCTGGCTTTCTTCCTGTGCGCCATTTTTTACGTGCATCCGGCCAAGCGGGCCGCCAGGCTCAGGGCGCGCGCCCTGAAAAAGAATTGACGCCGTTGCGCACGCACCGGCCACAGCTCATGAATACCGATACCATCGCCGATCTGCGCGTAGAGAACTCGTTCGCGGGCCTGCCCGCCTCGTTCTATACCCTGTTGCCCGCGCAGCCCCTGACCGATCCGCGTCTGCTGCACGCCAATGAACAGGTCGGCGCCTTGCTGGGCCTGTCCGCAGCGGCCCTGCGCAGCAAAGATTTCCTGGACATCTGTTCCGGCGCGGCGCCGCTGCCGGGGGGCAAGAGCCTGGCGGCGGTCTACAGCGGACACCAGTTCGGCGTATGGGCCGGACAGCTGGGGGACGGCCGCGCCCATCTTCTGGGCGAGATCGCGGCGCCTTCCGGGGCCTGGGAACTGCAGTTGAAAGGATCGGGGCGCACGCCGTATTCCCGCATGGGCGACGGCCGGGCGGTGGTGCGCTCGTCGGTGCGCGAATACCTGGCCAGCGAGGCCATGGCCGGGCTGGACATCCCGACGACGCGCGCGCTGGCCCTGGTCGTCTCCGACGACCCGGTCTATCGCGAGACCGTGGAAACGGCGGCGATCATCGCCAGGGTGGCGCCCAGCTTCGTGCGCTTCGGCTCTTTCGAGCATTGGTGGAACGATCCGCAAAGCATGCAGGCGCTGCTGGACTACGTGGTCGACCGCTCCTACCCGGAATGCCGCGTCGGCGCGCCCGGGGACGCCGACGCGCGCAAGTTGACCGCGCTGAATTTCCTGCAAGCCGTGGTCGGGAAAACGGCCAGGCTCATCGCCGCCTGGCAGACCGTGGGGTTTTGCCACGGCGTGATGAACACCGACAATATGTCGATTCTGGGCCTGACGCTGGACTACGGGCCGTACGGGTTCATGGATGCCTTCCAGGCCAATCACATCTGCAACCACACGGACGAGCAGGGGCGCTATGCCTGGAATGCGCAGCCGTCCGTGGCGAACTGGAATTTGTACCGGCTGGCCAATTGTCTGATGGCCCTGGGCCTGGAGCCCGAAGATCTGAAAGAGCGGCTGCGCGGCTTCGAGCCCGTCTTCATGCAGGAGTACCAGGCGCGCATGGCCGCCAAGCTGGGCTGGCGGCAGTGGTTGCCGGATGACGAGACGCTGGTCGACGACTGGTGGGGCCTGCTCCATACCCAACGCGCCGATTTCACACTGAGCTTTCGGCGGCTGGCCGGGCAGGACGAAGACAGCCAGGCGTTCCTGGCGCTGTTCGCGGATAGGCCGGCGGCGCAGGCCTGGCTGGACAGATACAGACAGCGCCTGAGCCTCGAGACCACGACCGCGGCGCAGCGCACCCTGCGGATGAACCGGGCCAACCCCGTCTATGTATTGCGCAACCATCTGGCGGAGCTGGCCATTCGCGCGGCCCGCAACGGGGACTCGGGCGAAATCCAGACCCTGCTGGGGCTGTTGCGCGATCCGTACACCGAAAAACCGGGGTTCGAGCAATACGCCGCCCCGGCTCCCGAATGGGCCTGCGATCTTCAGGTCAGCTGCTCGTCGTGATTCTCTCCGCGATGCGATAAACTGGCCGCTGGTCAGAAAACATAAAAACACCCTTATGTCCGGCAATACCCTAGGCAAGCTGTTTTGCGTGACGAATTTTGGCGAGTCCCACGGCCCGGCCATAGGCGCGGTGATCGATGGCTGCCCGCCGGGCATGCCCCTGGCCGAAAGCGACATACAGGTCGAACTCGACCGCCGCCGCCCCGGCACGTCGCGCCACGTGACGCAGCGCCAGGAAGCCGACCAGGTCGAAATCCTGTCGGGGGTGTATCAGGGCGTGACGACGGGCGCGCCCATAGGCCTGCTGATTCGCAACACCGACGCGCGCAGCAAGGACTACAGCAATATCGCCGAGACTTTCCGCCCCGGGCACGCCGACTACACGTACTGGAAAAAATACAATGTGCGCGATCCTCGCGGCGGCGGCCGCTCGTCGGCGCGCCTGACCGCGCCCACCGTCGCGGCCGGCGCCATCGCGAAAAAATGGCTGGCGCAGGCTTTCGGCGTGCGCATACGCGGCTGCATGAGCCAGCTTGGACCCATCGTCATTCCGTTCGAATCCTGGGACGCGGTGGCCGCCAATCCGTTCTATGCGCCGAACGCGGCGATCGTTCCAGAGCTCGAACAGTTCATGGACCAGCTGCGCCGCGATGGCGATTCCATAGGCGCGCGCATCGAAGTCGTGGCCGAGAACCCGCCCGCGGGATGGGGCGAGCCCCTGTACGACCGTCTGGATGCCGACATCGCCCACGTCATGATGGGCCTGAACGCGGTCAAGGGGGTGTCCATAGGGGCGGGTTTCGGATGCGTGACCCAGCGCGGCTCCGAGCATGGCGACGAGATCACGCCGGATGGCTTCTCCAGCAACAACGCCGGGGGCGTGCTGGGCGGTATTTCCACCGGCCAGCCCATCACGGTGTCGCTGGCGATCAAGCCTACGTCCAGCATCCGTATCGAGCGCCGGTCGATCAATCGCGCCGGCGAACCCGTGCCGGAGCAGACCCTGGGCCGGCACGACCCTTGCGTGGGCATCCGGGCGACGCCCATCGCCGAGGCCATGCTGGCCATCGTGCTGATGGATCACGCCTTGCGCAACCGGGCGCAGTGTTCCGGGTAGGCCGGGGCGGCCCGAGGCAATGGGGCGCGGCATGAACCGGTTTTTCCGCCTGTGTTTCGGGCTGCGCCGTACCCTGGCGTGCGGTTTGGTCCTGGCTTCGTCCCTGCTGGCGGGGTGCTCCAGCGTCCAGACGACGCAGCCCGGAGTGGTCAATGTCCAGCGCACGCAGTACATGTCCAGCCTGGTGTCCGAAGCCCAACTCGAACAAGAGGCCGCGCAGCAGTACGGCACGCTCATCGCGACGGCGCGCACGAAGGGCCAGCTCGATACCGACGCGGCCCAGACCAAACGGGTCAAGCAGATCGCGGACCGCCTGATCCGACAGGTGGGGGTGTTTCGCACCGATGCGCTGAAATGGAACTGGCAGGTCCACGTGCTGAAGTCCGGCGAAGTCAATGCCTGGTGCATGCCGGGCGGGAAAATCGCCGTCTATAGCGGGCTGATACAAAAAATCAAACCCACCGACGCCGAGCTTGCCGCCGTCCTGGGGCACGAAATGGCGCACGCCTTGCGCGAACATGCGCGGGAACAGGTGTCGCGGCAGATGGTGTCGAATATCGGCCTGTCCGTTCTTGCGGCGGCCACGGGCAGCCAGGCGGCCGCCGACCTGGGGGGCCAATTGGACAAAGTGATGTTCCAGTTGCCCAATAGCCGCACCGACGAGACCGAGGCGGACCAGATCGGCGTCGAGCTGGCCGCGCGCGCCGGCTACGATCCCCGCGCGGCGGTCACCCTGTGGCGCAAGATGGGGGCCCTGGCCGCCGGCAATGCGCCGCCCGAGTTCCTGTCCACACACCCGTCGGCGGCGAACCGGGCCGCCGATCTGCAGAAGATCGCCCAGCGCGTCATGCCCTTGTATCTTCAGGCGAAAGCCCGCGAATAGCGCGCGACCACCCACGCGCCGCAGCGCGTGAACGCCCGTGCCGGCGGGGTGTCCAACGCCATGATAGCAGTGCCGATACCAGTATGAAGACTAGGCTTGTACTAGGTTATGGTGGTGGCATAATGGGCGCAGATCGACGTCTTCACTTTTCTTTCCACGAGCGCTGCCATGGCCCAAACTCTTTACGACAAACTCTGGAATGCGCATGTCGTGCACCAGGAATCCGACGGAACCTGCCTGCTGTATATCGACCGGCATCTGGTGCACGAAGTGACCAGTCCCCAGGCGTTCGAGGGCCTGTCGCTGGCCGGGCGCAAACCCTGGCGCGTCAGCGCCAATCTGGCCGTGTCCGATCACAACGTGCCCACCACGGCGCGCGGCGAGGGCATACAAGACCCCATTTCGCGGCTTCAGGTCGACACGCTGGACAATAATTGCGAAAAATACGGCGTCACCCAGTTCCGCATGAACGACCTGCGCCAGGGCATCGTGCACATCATAGGGCCCGAGCAGGGCGCCACATTGCCCGGGATGACCGTCGTCTGCGGTGATTCGCACACCAGCACGCATGGCGCCCTGGGTACGCTGGCGTTCGGCATAGGCACGTCCGAAGTCGAGCACGTGCTGGCCACGCAGACGCTGATGATGAAGAAAAACAAAAGCATGCAGATCGACGTCGAGGGCGAACTGCCTTTCGGCTGTACCGCCAAGGATCTGGTGCTGTACATCATCGGCCGGATCGGCACGGCCGGCGGCACCGGGCACGCCATCGAATTTTCCGGCAGCACCGTGCGCGCCCTGTCGGTCGAAGGGCGCATGACGGTGTGCAATATGGCCATCGAGGCGGGCGCGCGTTCGGGCATGGTGGCCGTCGACGACAAGACCATAGACTATTTTCGCGGGCGCCCCTATGCGCCCGCCGGCGTGCTGTGGGACCAGGCCGTCAAATACTGGCGCACTCTGCATACCGATCCGGGCGCGGTGTTCGACCAGGTGGTGCGCATCGATGCGCGCAAGGTGACGCCGCAGGTAACCTGGGGCACGTCGCCGGAAATGGTGGCGTCGGTCGATACGCGCGTGCCCGACCCCGACAAGGAAAAAGACGACGTCAAGCGCAACAGCATGGAGCGCGCCCTGGAATACATGGGCTTGAAGCCCAATACCCCGCTGGTCGACATCAAGCTCGACCGGATATTCATCGGGTCCTGTACCAATGCCCGCATCGAAGACCTGCGCGCCGCGGCCGTGGTGGCGCGCGGCAAGCGGGTGGCGTCGAATGTGCGCCAGGCCATGGTGGTGCCGGGTTCGGGCCTGGTCAAGAAGCAGGCGGAAAAAGAAGGGCTGGACAAGATTTTCGTCGACGCCGGCTTCGAATGGCGCGAACCGGGGTGCTCGATGTGCCTGGCCATGAACGCCGATCGCCTCGAACCGGGGGAACGCTGCGCCTCGACGTCGAACCGGAATTTCGAAGGACGCCAGGGCCAGGGCGGCCGCACGCACCTGGTCAGCCCGGCGATGGCCGCCGCCGCCGCCATCGCCGGCCATTTCGTCGATGTCAGGAATTTTCGCTAGGAGACCGCCATGCAGGCTTTTACCACTCACGAAGGCATCGTGGCGCCGCTCGATCGCGCCAATGTCGACACCGACCTGATCATCCCGAAGCAATTCCTGAAATCGATCAAGCGCACGGGCTTCGGCCCCAACCTGTTCGACGAGCTGCGCTATCGGGATCACGGCGAACCGGGCATGGACAATTCCAAGCGCCCGCTGAATCCCGATTTCGTCCTGAACCAATCCCGCTACCAAGGGGCTTCCATCCTGCTGGCGCGCAAGAATTTCGGCTGCGGCTCGAGCCGCGAACACGCGCCCTGGGCGTTGACCCAATATGGATTCAGGGCGATCATCGCCCCGTCCTACGCCGATATATTCTTCAACAACAGCTTCAAGAACGGCTTGCTGCCCATCGTGCTCTCCGAGATCGAGCTTGCCCGCCTGTTCGACGAGGTGAAAGGGTTTTCGGGATACAAGCTGCGCATCGATTTGCCGGAGCAGGCCGTCGTGACGCCCGATGGACGAAAATTGGGCTTTGACATAGAGCCATTTCGCAAGCATTGTTTAGTTAATGGCCTGGACGACATCGCACTGACACTGCAGAAGTCCGACCTGATCCATGCTTTCGAAGCAGAGCATCTGGTGCGCTATCCCTGGCTCGAAGGGCGGCCGATAGCCTGATTCACAGGCCGGCGGCCATGCACGCCGCATTCCGCAGAGCGTGAAAGGGCAGCATTGCAGCTGCCCTTTTTCTGTGCCGGGGCGCGAACAGACCGCCGCAGGCATGGCGATGCGCCAGGCGGCATGGGGGTCCTGGTCATTTTTTCAACGTATATTGTTGCGTAATGGCAACGTATTGGACGACGTAAATGGTACACAAGATAGCTGTATTGCCGGGCGATGGCATCGGCCCTGAAATCACCGAGCAGGCGGTGCGCGTGCTCAAGGCCCTGGACATAGACCTGGATCTGACGATCGCGCCCGTGGGCGGGGCCGCGTACGACGCCGCCGGCCATCCTCTGCCGGCAGCCACCCTGGACCTGGCCCGGCAGGCCGAAGCGATACTGTTTGGCGCCGTGGGCGATTGGAAATACGACAAATTGCCCCGGGAACTGCGGCCCGAGCAGGCCATTCTTGGCCTACGCAAGAATCTGGGCCTGTTCGCCAACCTGCGCCCGGCCATTCTGTATCCGCAGTTGGCCAACGCGTCCTCGCTCAAGCCGGAAGTCGTATCGGGACTCGATATCCTGATCGTGCGGGAGCTGACCGGAGACATCTACTTCGGCCAGCCGCGGGGCGTGCGCAAGGCGGTCGACGGCCCGTTCAAGGGCGAGCCGCAAGGGTTCGACACCATGCATTATGCCCAGTCCGAAATCAGGCGGATCGCCCATACCGGCTTCCAGGCGGCGCAGAAACGCCGCCGGAAATTGTGCAGCGTGGACAAGGCCAACGTACTGGAAACTTCGCAGTTCTGGCGCGATACCGTCATCGAGGTGGCCCGCGAATATCCGGATGTCGAACTGACGCATATGTACGTCGACAATGCCGCCATGCAACTGGTGCGCGCGCCCAAGGAATTCGACGTCATCGTCACCGGCAATCTGTTTGGCGACATCCTGTCCGACGAGGCCGCCATGCTGACCGGGTCCATAGGCATGCTGCCTTCGGCTTCGCTCAACGCATCGAACCAGGGCCTGTACGAACCCAGTCACGGGTCGGCGCCCGACATCGCGGGCCAGAATATCGCGAACCCGCTGGCGACCATCCTGTCGGCGGCCATGCTGCTGCGCTATTCGCTGAATGCGGGCGCATTGGCCGATCGCATCGAGGCCGCGGTGCAGTCCGTCCTGCAGCAGGGCCTGCGCACCGCCGACATTTTCGAGGACGGGACGACGCGGGTATCGACGTCCCAGATGGGGGATGCCATCCTCGAGGCATTAAAATAAATAGGCTTTCTTTTTGATCCGTACTTTTTTCCAAGCGATTTGACATGACCCAAGCAGTAGGTTTGGTCGGGTGGCGCGGCATGGTGGGCTCGGTCCTGATGCAGCGCATGCGCGATGAAAATGATTTTTCCTTGTTCGAGCCGGTTTTCTTCTCCACCAGCAACGCCGGCGGCGCGGCGCCTTCGTGGGCCGATGGCGCACCGCCTCTGCAGGATGCCTACGATGTCCCGGCCCTGAAAAAATTGCCGATCATCGTCACGGCCCAGGGCGGCGACTACACGAACAGCATCTATCCCAAGCTGCGCGCCGCCGGCTGGGACGGCATCTGGATCGACGCCGCAAGCGCCTTGCGCATGAAAGACGATGCGATCATCGTGCTCGATCCGGTCAACCGTTCCGTGATCGATGCGGCCATCGGGCGCGGGACCAAGAACTATATAGGCGGCAACTGCACGGTAAGCTGCATGCTGATGGGCCTGGCGGGGCTGTTCAACAACGACCTGGTCGAATGGATGACCAGCATGACCTATCAGGCCGCGTCCGGCGGCGGGGCGCAGCACATGCGCGAATTGCTGACGCAGTTCGGGCTGCTCAACGGCGCCGCCGCGAACCTGCTCGAGGACCCGGCATCGGCCATCCTGGAAATAGACCGGGCCGTGCTGCGCCGCCAGCAGGATGCCGATCTGCCTTGCGATCATTTTGGCGTCCCGCTGGCGGGCAGCCTGATCCCCTGGATAGACAAAGATCTGGGCGACGGCATGTCGCGCGAAGAATGGAAGGCGCAAGCCGAAACCAACAAGATTCTTGGGCGGGGTCCCGCCTTTGGCACCGCGCCGACTCCCATCGACGGCCTGTGCGTTCGCATAGGCGCCATGCGCTGCCATAGCCAGGCCCTGACCATCAAGCTGAAAAAAGATGTCGGCCTGGACGAAATAGCTGATATCCTGCGCGAGGGATCGCAATGGGCGCGTGTCGTGCCCAACCAGCGCGAAGCCTCGATGCGGGATCTGACGCCGGTCGCCGTCACGGGTACGCTCGATATCCCCGTCGGGCGCCTGCGGAAAATGTCCATGGGCTCCGAATACCTCAGCGCGTTTACCGTTGGCGACCAATTGCTCTGGGGCGCCGCCGAGCCACTGCGCCGCATGCTGCGCATCATTCTGGGTGAACTCTGACTATGACCATGCCTTGCCGCTTCAAGTCCACATCGCGCCCCAGGATGGGCGTACAACCCTTGATTGCGGCACTGTCGGCCGCCATGCTGGTGTATTCGGCGGCTTGCGCGGCCAGGCTTGGTCATTCGCGCGTGGCTTCGGGGCCGGGCCAGCCGTTGACGGTAAACGTGCCGCTGGTGCAGCTCGATCCGGCCAGCCTGAATACGCTGAAGGTCAGCGTGGCCAATTCCGCGGCATGGAAGCAGGCGGGGCTGACGCCGCCCGTCAGCCTGGACAGCATGCACGTGCGCGTATCGTACGGATCCAGCCCGGACTCCAGGCTCGTGCAGGTCGTATCGGCCCAGCCGTTCGACGGCCCGGTCGTCGATCTACTGTTGAATGTGCGTACGGCCAGAGGCAGCCAGCAATACCAGATCAGCATACTGACGCATATGCGCGGCGCCATCCAGCCGGTTGCCGGATCCGCTGCCGGGCCCGCTTCGGGACAGGCCGGCGGCGCGGCGGCGCCCGGCCGCATTCACGTCAGGCCCGGCGACACCATGTTCGCGATCGCGCGGCGCAACGCGGTCTCCGGGGTTTCGGTCTACCAGATGATGATCGCGCTGCAACGCGCCAACCCGCAGGCATTCATCCATCGCAATCTCAACCTGGTCAAGGCCGGGGCAACCCTGGACGTACCCGACAGGGCCGCGTTGACGGCGATATCCGACCGCGAAGCCCGCCGCCTTTTCATGCAGCAGGCGCAGGAATTCGCCCAATACAGACAGCGCCTGGCGGGCCATGCAATGGCCCCCGCGGAAGGCGCCTCGCCGGCGCGGGGCCGCGTTTCCAGGGCCCAGCCGCAGCCATCGCCCGCGCCAAACTCTTCGCATGACCAGGTCGTGCTGTCCGGTGGAGAGTCAAGCGCCGATCGCGCGTCCGACCAGCGCACCGCCACGAACAAGGGGGTCGCCGACTCCAGCAAGCGTGTCTCCCAACTGGAGAAGAACGTCAAGCATTTGCATCAGGCCCTCGATGGCGATGCGGGCGGCTCAGGTTCATCCAGCTCGTCCGGCAGCGCCCAAGGCTCGGGCAGTTCCGCAGGTGGTTCTGCGGGCGGTGGCTCCGGCAATGCGCCGGGCGCGGCCGGCGCGATGACCATGCGTGGAGGCTTGCAATCGGCCGACGCCACGGATGCCACGGGCTCAAAGGGTGCCACAGGCTCGACCGGCGCTGCGGGGTCAACGGGCGCCGCAGGTTCGTCTGGTGCCACAGGTGCCGCGGGCTCAACAGGCGAAGCAGGATCGGCGGGCGCCACGGGCTCGACAGGTGCTGCAGGTTCACCAGGCGCCGCAGGTTCGACGGGCGCGGCCGGAACAACAGGCGCCACGGGTTCGGCGGGTGCGGTCGGAACAACAGGCGCCACGGGTTCGGCGGGTGCGGTCGGAGCGACAGGCGCCACAGGTTCAGCGGGTGCGGCAGGATCGACTGGGGCTGCGGGTGCCGCAGGTTCGACGGGTGCGGCGGGATCGGCAGGCGCCACAGGTTCAACGGGTGCAGCGGGGGCGGCCGGCGCTGCGGGGGCAACGGGCGCTACAGGCGCCACGGGCTCAACAGGTGCCGCGGGCGCTGCGGGAAGCAACGCGCAGAACGGCTCACAGAATGGGGCGGACAAGAACGTGTCGTGGATTCAGGAACATTTGCTGGCCAGCATCACGGTGCTGCTGGCCTTGATCGTGCTGGTCATTGCCTGGGTGTTGCGTCGCGCCAATGCGGCTCGTGACGACTCGGGCGAAGGACATGCCGCGCTGATCACCGAAGCCATGGTCAAGGAAAAACTCGACCAGATCAACCTGGACCTGCGACAAGCGCCAGACGACGGGCCCCCCGCCAGTAAAGATTAGGCCATGCCGCGCATGGCTTTGGGGGTGGCGTACGACGGCGCGCCCTGGAACGGGTGGCAGACCCAGCCACACAGGCGCACGGTGCAGGACGCGCTCGAAGCGGCGCTTTCCCGGTTCCTGGACCAGCCCGTTGACACGATTTGCGCGGGCCGCACCGATACCGGGGTGCATGCGCTGGGCCAGGTCGTGCACTTGGACACGTCGGCGCAAAGACGGCGGGAATCGTGGGTGCGCGGCGTAAACGCCTTGCTGCCCGATAGCATCGCCATCCAGTGGGCGCAGTGCGTGCCCGATTCGTTCCATGCCCGTTTTTCAGCCCTGTCGCGCACGTACGTATATATCGTGCGCAACGCCCGGGTGCGCTCGCCCATGCTGCATGCCCGCGTCGGCTGGGTGCACAGGCCTCTCGACCTGGCGCCCATGCAGGATGCCGCCCACAGGCTGCTGGGCCAGCACGACTTCAGTTCGTTCCGGTCCTCGCAGTGCCAGGCGCACAGCCCGGTGCGGACCATGCAGTCGCTTCAGGTGACGCGCCAGGGCGAGTTCTTCCTGTTCCGCTTCAAGGCCAATGCTTTTCTGCACCACATGGTGCGCAACATCATGGGGGCGTTGCTGTACATAGGGCAGGGCAGGGAAAGGCCCGAGTGGATGGATGAACTTCTGGCGCGGCGCGACAGGCGCCTGGCGGCGCCCACTTTCGCGCCCGATGGGCTGTATTTCGTGAACGTGGAATATCCGGACGTGTTTGCATTGCCCGCCGCGGCCCCCGAAGATGGGGTGTTCGGCCATTTGGGCATGGGTCCGCAATGGGTGGAATGACGGCTCGGTTTGCCTGGGACAAGCCCGGCGGCCTTCAGGTTCCTAGGTATATACTATAAGAGCGGGCCGGAGATGAATCGTATAGAATTCATCTCCGGTTTCTACATTTTGTGTCCGCTCAGCGCGTGAAATGCCGGCTTTGGCGCTGCCCGTGGCGCAAGTTCTGTGAAGGGCAGGCTCTATGGCGGCCCCGGCCCTCTCGACCTTCGGTATGTTGGCGAAACGTCACAAGCGTCTGGCGACGATCGGTGGTCGATATTATCCAGAGTAATACTGATGAAATTTTTTCTCGCGATATCCAGGGCGATCGACTCTTTGAATACGGCCGTTGGCAGAACGGTCACCTGGCTGACTCTGCTGGTGGCCATCATCAGTGCTTCCAACGCCGTGGTGCGCAAGCTTTTCAACTACAGCTCCAACGCCTGGCTCGAACTGCAGTGGTATCTCTTCGGTGCAATCTTTCTTCTGGCGGCAGGGTACACCTTCCTGCTCAATGAACACGTGCGGGTCGACGTCCTGTCGCAGCACTTGTCCAAGCGCACGCAAATAAAGATCGAAATACTCGGACTCATTTTCTTCCTGTTTCCGGCGTGCTGCCTTATCTTCTGGTTGTCCATTCCGTTTTTCTATCAGTCGCTGATTCTCGACGAACAGTCCAGCAACGCCGGCGGGCTGGTGCGCTGGCCGGTCAAGCTGCTCATTCCGGTGGGCTTCGGACTCTTGATCCTGGCCGGCATCTCGCACCTGATCAAATGCATAGGCTATCTGCGCGGCGATTGCCCGGATCCCACCGCGCTTTCCCACGGCCAGACTTCCGAAGAAGAACTCGCTGAAGAAATACGGCGGCAGGCCGAACTGGACCCGCCTGTCGAGTCGACCAACTTTACCGAAAGCAAGGGCCAGTAATCATGGGGTTTTTCGTTGATAATCTGGCGCCGATCATGTTCGCCAACCTGATCGTGTTCCTGCTGTTCGGTTTTCCCGTCGCGTTCTCGCTTGCCGGCACCGGCATCCTGTATGGCCTGATCGCCATCAATCTGGGACTGATTCACCCGGCGCTGCTGCAGGCTTTGCCCCAAAGAGACCTGGGCATCATATCGAACGAATCTCTTCTGGCCGTGCCGTTTTTCACGTTCATGGGACTGGTGCTGGAAAGATCGGGCATGGCCGAAGATCTGCTGGAGACCATAGGCCAGTTGTTCGGCCCGTTGCGCGGCGGCCTGGCCATTGCCGTGGTGGTCGTGGGCGCCATGCTGGCCGCCACCACCGGCGTGGTGTCGGCGTCGGTCATTTCCATGGGGCTGATTTCCCTGCCCATCATGCTGCGTTACGGGTACGACAGGCCTTTGGCCACGGGGGTGATTGCCGCATCGGGCACCTTGTCGCAGATCATTCCGCCTTCGCTGGTGCTGATCGTGCTGGCCGACCAGTTGGGCCGCTCTGTCGGCGACATGTACCGGGGCGCCATGGTGCCCGGCCTGCTTCTGGCCGGCGCCTACATGGTGTATGTCGTCATCATGGCCTTCGTGCGCCCCGGCAAGGTGCCGGCGCTGCCTCCCGAGGCGCGGATATACGCGGAACCCAATGGCGGAAGAGGCCTGCGCTCGCTGGGCGTGCTGGCCCTGATCGCCGCCACGGTCGCCTACTACGGGGGCCAGTACTATTTCCGCGAACACACCCATACCCAGGTCGACGAACTTGTGGTGATCACCATGATGATATGGGGGCTGACGGCTCTTGCGATCGCATTGGTGAACAAACTGTTCAAGCTGGGCCTGTTGTCGCAGATCGCCGAGCGGGTCACTTTCGTGATGATCCCGCCGCTGTTCCTGATCTTCCTGGTCCTGGGCACCATCTTCCTGGGTGTGGCCACACCCACCGAAGGCGGGGCCATGGGCGCCATGGGCGCCATCATCATGGCGCTCTCGCGCAGGCGGCTGCCGTACAAGCTTTTGAAGCAGGCAATGGAAACCACGACCAAGCTGACCTGCTTCGTGATCTTCATCCTGGTGGGCTCGACCGTATTCAGCCTCAGCTTCCGCGGCATCAACGGCGATATATGGGTAGAACACCTGCTTACCGGCCTGCCGGGCGGGCAGCTGGGCTTCCTGATCGTCGTCAGCCTGATCACATTCTTCCTGGCGTTCTTCCTGGATTTCTTCGAGCTTTCCTTCATCATCATCCCGCTGCTCGGGCCCGTGGCCGACAAACTCGGCATCGACCTGATCTGGTTCGGTGTGCTGCTGGCCGTGAACATGCAGACGTCGTTCCTGCATCCGCCGTTCGGCTTCGCCCTGTTCTATCTGCGCTCGGTGGCGCCCAAACAGGACTACCACGACCGGGTCACGGGCAAGCTCATTCCCAAGGTGACCACCGGGGAAATCTACTGGGGCTCGATACCTTTCATCTGCATACAGATCGCCATGGTCGTCGCCGTCATCATGTTCCCGCGCATGGTCACCCACTATAAAGACGACGCCAAGGTGGTCGATGCCTCGAAGGTCCAGTTCGGCACGCAAAACCTGTATGGCGGAGACACCTACGGCTATGGCGCGAACGGCGGCGCGCCCATGGATCCGGGTGCGGCGTTCAAATGACCTTCCAGGCCGCCGGGCGGCGCACCCGTGTCAAGATCTGCGGCATGACCCGCGCCGACGATGTATCGTGCGCGGTGCAAAACGGCGCCGATGCCGTGGGGCTGGTGTTCTATCCGAAAAGCCCCCGCGCCGTGTCCGTGGCGCAGGCCCGGGGGCTGCGCGAACCGGTGCCGGCGTTCGTGGACGTGGTCGCTTTGCTGGTCAACGCGACCCGTCTTGAGGTCAATGAGATCATCGAACAGGTCCGGCCCGACCTGCTTCAGTTCCATGGCGATGAATCCCCCGAATTTTGCACAAGTTTCGGGCGGCGCTATATCCGCGTGTTTCGCGTGGGCGCCCCGGGCCTGTCCACGCCGGACCAGGTCCTGGCGCAGTGCAAGGCATACGGCGATGCGGCGGGCTGGCTGTTCGACAGCCATTCCAGCGGGTATGGCGGCAGCGGCCGCCGGTTCGATGCCGCCTTGTTGCAGGCCGTGCTTGCGCACGCCGACAGCAGGCCCGTCATTCTGGCGGGTGGCCTGAGCGTGGCCGGCGTTGCCGATTCGCTTCACGCTGTGCAGCCGTTTGCGGTCGATGTCAGCAGCGGGGTGGAAAGCGCGCCCGGCATCAAATCCCATGACAAGATCGCCGCGTTCCTGCGCGCGGTGCGCGCCTACGATGGCCAGCGCCCGGGCTTTTGACAGGAGCTTGCCATCTGGGCTAGAATTGCGGTCTTCTTTAGAGCAGGCGGTTAGCTCAGTTGGTTAGAGCGCTACGTTGACATCGTAGAGGTCGCTGGTTCGAACCCAGTACTGCCTACCAGATACCTGTTGCCGGCGCCCGGAATTTTCCAGACGCCGGCATCGGAACCCGGGCCACCCGAATGGCATGCCGAAGCAGGGCATGACAGGGTGGTCCGGGTTTTTCAATTTCCGTGCCCGGCGGTGGGTTTTAAGCTTTTTTGCAACAGACCCGGCTGTTTTGCACGGTATGCAGCGATGCGGCCATCTGTTTCGCGCGCGTTGTCTTCCTGCGGATGTTACACTAAAGCAACAACACCTTTTTCCATGGCCACGATGAAAACAACTACTGCGCGAACGACGACAAGGCTGTCTTGACCGTTGCCGCGTATTGTTTTCAGATTGCCCAGCAAGATCGGATACTTTGAACGCGGCTAGTGCCGCGTTTTTGCTTTTTCAGGATGACTCATGGTTGAAATTACCTTGCCCGACGGTTCAGTGCGCGATTTTCCCGGCCCGGTGACGGTCGGTGACGTTGCGCATTCGATAGGCGCCGGGCTGGGGCGCGCCGCCCTTGCAGGACGGGTCAGCGTCGACGGCGCGCCGTCGACGCTGGTCGACACCAGTTTCCGCATCGACCAGAACGCGTCCCTGGCAATCGTCACCGCCAAGGACGCCGACGGCCTGGACCTGATACGCCATTCCACGGCGCACTTGCTGGCCTATGCGGTCAAGTCGCTGTTCCCCGAAGCGCAGGTCACCATAGGCCCCGTCATCGAAAACGGCTTTTACTACGACTTTTCGTTCAAGCGCCCGTTCACTCCCGAAGATCTTGCCGCCATCGAGAAGAAAATGGCGGAACTGGCCAGGAAGGACGAACCGGTCACGCGCGAAGAATGGAAGCGCGACGACGCGGTCCGGTTTTTCGAAAGCATCGGCGAGCACTACAAGGCGGAGATCATCGCCTCGATTCCGTCGGACCAGACCATCAGCCTGTACCGCGAGGGCGATTTCATCGATCTGTGCCGCGGGCCCCACGTGCCGTCCACGGGCAGGCTCAAGGTGTTCAAGCTGATGAAAGTCGCCGGCGCCTATTGGCGCGGCGACAGCAACAACGAGATGCTGCAGCGCATCTACGGCACGGCCTGGGCCACCAAGGACGAGCAGAGCGCGTACCTGACCATGCTGGAGGAAGCGGAAAAGCGCGACCATCGCAAGCTTGGCCGCGAACTCGACCTTTTTCACTTCCAGGACGAGGCGCCGGGCCTGATATTCTGGCACCCCAAGGGCTGGACGCTGTGGCAGCAGGTGGAACAATACATGCGCTCGGTGTATGCCGACAACGGCTACCAGGAAGTCAAGGCGCCGCAGATCCTGGATCTGTCGTTGTGGAAGAAGACCGGTCATTGGGACAACTACGCCGAGAACATGTTCACGACGGAATCGGAAAATCGCGTCTATGGGCTGAAACCCATGAACTGTCCGGGCCACGTCCAGATATTCAAGTCGGGGCTGCGCTCGTACCGCGACCTGCCGGTCCGCTACGGCGAATTCGGGCAATGTCATCGCAACGAACCGTCCGGATCGCTGCATGGCCTGATGCGGGTGCGCGGCTTCACCCAGGACGATGGCCACATTTTCTGCACGGAAGACCAGTTGCAGCAGGAATGCGCCCAATACACGCTGTTGCTGCAGAAAGTCTATGCCGACTTCGGCTTTCCCGATATCCTGTACAAGATCGCGACGCGCCCTGAAAAACGGATCGGCGCCGACGAGGTCTGGGACAAGGCCGAGCAGGCGCTGATGGACAGCCTGACGCACGCGGGCTGCGATTACGTGCTTTCCCCCGGAGAGGGCGCGTTCTACGGCCCGAAAATCGAATACACGCTGAAAGACGCGATCGGGCGCCAGTGGCAGTGCGGCACGATGCAGGTCGATTTCTCCATGCCGCTGCGCCTGGGCGCCGAATATGTCGACGCCAACGACCAGCGTTGCACGCCGGTCATGCTGCACCGGGCGATACTGGGCTCGCTGGAGCGTTTCATCGGCATGCTCATCGAAAACCACGCCGGCGCCATGCCCGCCTGGCTCTCGCCCGAGCATGCCGTGGTGTGCTGCATTTCCGAACATTCGGCGGCCTATGCCGAAGAAATCGCCCTAGCCCTGAAAAAACAAGGGTTTAGGACAAGCTCAGATTTGCGCGGTGAAAAAATCACCCGTAAAATCAGAGAACACAGTATGCAGAAAGTGCCGTATATTCTGGTGGTGGGCGAAAAAGAACGCGATGCGGGGACGGTCGCGGTCCGTCAGCGCGGGGGCGTCGAGCTGGGCGTCATGCCGCTTGCCGATTTCACGCACCGCCTGCAACACGAAATCGATACCCGGCAAAACTAAAAGCCGGTCCGCTTGTTTTATCAATTCTAGGAGTCTTAGACATCGCAACCGATAAATCTCATCGCATCAATGGTGAAATTCGTGTCCCAGAGGTGCGGCTTATAGGAGTAGACGGAGAACAGCTAGGTATAGTCGAAACCTCCGAGGCTATCAACTTATCAGAGCAAAATGATGTGGACTTGGTGGAAATCGCGCCTACCGCCGAGCCGCCCGTTTGTCGCCTGATGGATTACGGCAAGTTCAAGTACCAAGAACAAAAACGCCAGCAGGAAGCGCGCGCCAAGCAAAAAATCATACAGGTCAAAGAAGTCAAATTCCGCCCCGGCACCGACGAGGGCGATTACCAGGTCAAGCTGCGCAATCTGCGCCGCTTCATCGAAGAAGGCGACAAGGCCAAGGTCACCCTCAGGTTCCGCGGCCGCGAAATGGCGCACCAGGAACTGGGCATGCGCGTATTGCAGCGCGTGCGCGACGATCTTGTCGAACTCTGCCAGGTCGAAGCCATGCCCAAGCTGGAAGGGCGCCAGATGGTCATGGTTCTGGCGCCGCGGAAAAAAGCGACGCCCAGCAAACAGAACGACTCGACCTCCTGAACCACAGCAATCCATGCCGCGAGGCCGGCCAGCGTCCGGCCTCGCGGCGTCCGCAGGCGCTCTATGCACGTACTATTCATTATTGACCCGCTGCCTCTGCTCAAGGCGTACAAAGATTCCTCGGTCGCCATGATGCGTGCATTGACCGCAAAAGGGCACACGCTGAGCGCGGCCATGATGCACGACCTGTACATCGAACAGGGTACGGTCCGGGCGCGCGCCACGGGAATCGACCTGGTCGACGGCGCCGACAGCCACGGCCATGCCTGGTGGCGCGAATCGTCTCCGGCGGCCGATGCCGAGTTGACCGGATTCGACGCGGTCATCATGCGCAAAGACCCGCCGTTCGATATGGAATACGTCTATGTGACGCATCTGCTGGAATATGCCCAGGCGCGGGGCGCTCGGGTGTTCAATTCGGGTGCGGCCATACGCAACCATCCGGAAAAACTCGCGATCACGGAATTTTCCCAGTACACGGCGCCCACATTGGTCACCAGCGACATGACGCGCCTGCGTGCGTTCCATGCCAGCCATCAGGACGTGATCGTCAAGCCGCTGGACGGCATGGGCGGCACGGGCATTTTCCGCATGCGGGCCGAAGAACCGAATCTGGGCGCCATACTCGAAACCCTGACCGGGAACGGATCTCGCACCATCATGGCGCAGCGCTATATCCCGGAAATCGCCGATGGCGACAAACGGATACTGCTGATAGACGGCGAACCCGTACCGTACGCGCTGGCGCGGATTCCGCTGGCGGGCGAGACGCGCGGCAATCTGGCGGCCGGAGGACGCGGCGTGGCCCGGCCCCTGACGCCGCACGATCTTGAAATCGCCCATGCCGTCGGCCCCGTACTGGCGCGGCGCGGCCTGCTGCTGGTCGGGCTCGACGTCATAGGCCGCTACGTGACGGAAATCAACGTGACGAGCCCGACCTGCTTCGTCGAGATCACCGAACAGACAGGGTTCGACGTGGCGGGCTTTTTCGTGACCGCGCTGGAACGGATCGTGGGAGCCTGACATGGTGCGAATCGTCCTGGTCATGCATGCCCCATTGGGCGAGGCGTTTTCGCAGTGCGCCGCGCACGTGCTGGGCAAGAGTCCCGAGCTGACCGTCTTCGATATAAGCCCCGACGATGCGCCCGACGGGAAAACCCGGGAACTCGTCGATTTCATGGCACAGCGCGCGGACGATCCGGTGCTGGTGCTTTGCGACATATACGGCGCCACGCCTTTCAACATTGCCAGCAAGGCGTTGCGCGTGGGCGCGGAACGGGGAATTTCCGGGCACCTGATCACCGGCACGAATCTGTGCATGGTGCTCAAGGCATTGACCGAGCATCAGGAAAATCCGGATAAACTAACCGAAAAAGTCCGCCTGGGCGCGCTCAAGGGCATCGTCAATGCGGACCAGTGCGGTTGATTGCGCCAATCCCTTTTTGCGTAGGTAAGAAAACCCCATGCCAACTATAGATATCGTCATCCAGAATAAATTGGGATTGCATGCCAGGGCGGCGGCCAAGCTTACGCAACTGGCCAGCCAGTTTCAGTGCGACATCTTCATCGCCCGCGGCGCCCAGCGCGTCAACGCCAAGAGCATCATGGGAGTCATGATGCTGGCGGCCGGGCTGGGCGTGACGGTCAAGATCGATGCCGCCGGGGCGGATGCCGAGCAGGCCATTGCCCAGTTGCAGGCGCTGTTCAACAATAAATTCGGCGAATCGGAATAGTATTCCCGCCTTTCCTCAAAAGGGCGCTTCGATGACTTGCGCGGACTCTTCCACCATTGCTTCATGCGATGCCATGCTTTGCCTGCAGGGGCAGGGCGTGGTCAAGGGGTTTGCCATCGGCCGCGCCGTCGTCATGAGCGCGGCGGCGCTGGAAGTGGCGCACTATCGCATCCAGCCCGAAGACATAGACGCCGAATGCGATCGGCTGAGAAATGCGCTGGCCGAAGCCCGCCGGGAACTCCAGGCGCTGGTCAGCACTCTGCCCGAGGACGCGCCGCGCGAATTGGGCGCATTGCTTACCGTGCACAGCATGCTTCTGGGCGACCCGATGCTGGCCCAGCAAACCTGCGAACTGATCGCGCAGCGCCAGTACAACGCGGAATGGGCGCTGACGACGCAGGGCCAGATACTGGGGGAACAGTTTTCCGCCATGGAAGACGAATACCTGCGCGAACGGGGAGGCGACATCCGCCAGGTCATCGAGCGCGTGCTGCGGGTGCTGTCGGGGTCTTCCGCGCTGCTTCTGTCAGGCCTGGACGTAGCCAACCTGGATACCGCCGATTCCGATGTGTCGCTGATCGTGGTCGCGCGCGACATTTCCCCCGCCGACATGCTGCGCTTGCGCGGCGGGCGCTTCGGCGCCTTCCTGACCGACCTGGGCGGCTCCACCTCGCACACGGCGATTCTCGCGCGCAGCATGAACGTGCCCGCGGTCGTCGGGCTGGGTCATGTCCGCGCCCTGGTGCGCGACGGCGACATGCTTATCGCCGACGGGGCCGCGGGCATGGTTCTGGTCAATCCGTCGCAGGCCATACTGGCCGAGTATCGCCGGCGCCAGGCGCAGTTCCTGGACAAGCGCGCCGAACTGGCGCTGTTGCGCGACGCGCCCGCCGTCACGCTCGACGGCATACACATCGGGCTGCACGCCAATATCGAATTGCCCGAAGAGGCCGAACAGGCGCTCAACGCGGGCGCCGACGGCATCGGCCTGTTTCGCAGCGAATTCCTGTTCATGGGGCGCTCTGAATTGCCGGGCGAGGAAGAGCAATATCAGGCGTATGCGTCGGTGGTCAAGATGATGGCGGGGCGTCCCGTCACCATACGCACCCTGGACCTGGGCTCGGACAAGACACTGGATGGCGAAATCACGGTGGCGACCAACCCGGCGCTGGGCCAGCGCGCCATCCGGTACTGCCTGGCCAATCCCGAAATATTCGGGGCCCAGCTGCGGGCCTTGCTGCGTGCGTCGCTGCACGGGCATGTACGCATCCTGATTCCCATGATATCGGACATGCGCGAGGTATATGCCACGCGCCAGGCCATCGACGGCGCCTGCCGCGAACTGGACGCGCGCGGCCAGGCCTATGCCCGCAACATCGCCCTGGGCGCCATGGTCGAAGTCCCGGCCATTGCGATCGCCATCGATCCGTTCATCGAAAACCTGGATTTTCTGTCCATAGGCACCAACGATCTCATCCAGTACACACTTGCCATCGACCGTGGCGACAACGATGTGGCCGACCTGTACGACCCCATGCACCCCGCCGTGCTGCGCCTGATCGCGCACACCATCAACGCGGGCGAGCGCGCCGGCAAACCCGTGGCCGTGTGCGGCGAGATGGCCGGCGACGCCAGCGTGACGCGCATGCTGCTGGGCCTGGGCCTGAAAGAATTTTCCATGCATCCTCAGCAATTGCTCGACGTCAAGAAGGAAATCCGCCGCGCCCATTCGAACGACTTGCGCGTCAAGGTGGCCTCGGCGCTGAACCGGGCGGAACGCATAGACCTGGCGGTTTTATCGGGCTAGATTGCAACAAATTGTTTGCATGTCCGCGGTGTTGCTCATATGATGCACTCGAACCTATGCAGTCAGTTTGCTGCCAGGATGCTTTGGCACAATGGAACACTTGCGTTTCCCGTCGGCGTGGGGCAGCGTTGAACAACAGGAGATTCCTTCAATGAATAGCGGTAAGTGGTTTGGCGAGAAGCTGGTGCTGGCAAGCGCCGCGGCGGCGTTGTCTTTCGGCGTCGCGTGCACGGCATCGGCATCGCAATGGGGGGTGCGGGTAACCGGAGGATCGGGCACGCACGAAATCAACAAGGCCGACCTGGGCCTGATCTGGGATCCGGACTTGACCTGGTGGGATACCGGCAAGTGGCATTTTTCGCTGGTGGGAGAAGCCCATGTGGCGCGCTGGTTCTCGCGCGACGGCCGCGACATCTACGAGGGCGGCGTCACGCCGATCCTGCGTTTCGTCAAGAATTCGGGGGCTGTGCGCCCCTTCATCGAGGGCGGGGTCGGCCTGCGGCTGCTATCGCATCCGACGATTTCCGACGACTACACAATGTCGACTGCTTTCCAGTTCACCGACGTCATCGGGTTTGGCGCCTCGTTCGGGGGGCATCAGGAATACCAGGTGGGCTATCGCTTCCAGCATATTTCCAACGGCAGCATCAAAGAGCCCAACCCGGGCATAAACTTCAACGAAATTTATCTTCAATACAACTTCTGACGCCTGCGCGCCCGCCGTGTCCGGCGGGCGCGTCGAATTGCGGCCGCCCGAATGTAACGAAAGCTTGATACACGGCGACGTTTGTATCTTTGTGTGTTTGGTTCGGATTTTGGGAAATACGCGAAAATCCTGTATCACAAGGGTTTTCCGGTAAAAATAGTTCAAATAAAAAATATTTTTGAAATTAGGATTTACACCTAAATTGTATCTTTGCAGGCGCCTCCCGATAGAATGAATTCATGCTGGTTTTAGCGAACTTGCTTCTGGACCGTCATCGCACCGGGACCAGTATCCACGTGAAGAGCGAACGACATTTAGACAAGAGAGGGATTCAATGCAAAATACTCGTAAACATCTCGCCGTTTTGGCCGTGATTGCCTCGTTGGGCCTGTTGGGGGCGTGCTCCAAGAGCGACGACGCCAACACGGCCAGCGATCCCGCCGCCGCTTCGCAGCCCGCGGCGCCGCAAACGACGCCGGCTCCCACTCCAGAGTCGTCGCCCGCGCCCAGTTCGCCGTCCGGCGACCCCAGCATGTCCGACAAAACCCAAAGCGCGGCCGATTCCGTGGCTCAGAAAGCGGGCGAACTCAAGGACAGCGCATCCGAGAAGCTGGGTGAAGCGGGCGATGCCATCAAGGAAGGCGCGGCCAAGGCCAACGATAAAATCCAAAGCTCCGTGGGCAACGGCGCATCGGGCGAGAACCCGACCCCGCCCGTACCCAACACCAAGTAATCGCATTTGCTCGGGCCTGCGCGGGCTTGCCGCGCGGCTTGGCATGAAAAGCGGGCCTTCGCGGCCCGCTTTTCGCGTTCATTCCCATTACACTATGGGCATGTCAATTTAATGGGAGAGCGCCATGGCCAATCGCACCGACTGGTTCGAGGATTTCCAGAAGAATCTGTCCGACCTGATCGCCAAAAGCCCGGCGGCCGACATCGAGCGCAACATCAAGGCGATGATGACGCAGACGTTCACGAAAATGGACCTGATCACGCGCGAAGAATTCGACGTGCAGGCCGAATTGCTCAACCGGGCGCTGGCGCGCATCGTGGCCCTGGAATCAAAAGTGCAGGATCTGGAAGCGGGCGGGAAATCCGAATAAGCTTCAAGTCCGGGCAAGCCTCAAGCGCGCCGACGCATCGATGCAAGCCGCAATGGATAAAATCGGCCCGTCCGTCTCCCGGTCGATAGGCCCCGCGGCATACTGTGATCCGGATAACAGCATGCTCGTCGGGCAAGGGGGGACGCATGTCGCTGGCTGTACTGGCAAGCCGGGCCTTGTACGGTTTTCAGGCCATCGCGGTGCGCGTCGAGGTCCACGTGGGCACGGGACTGCCCGCGTTTCACATGGTGGGGCTGCCTGATACCGGGGTGCGCGAAAGCCGCGAACGGGTGCGCTCGGCCATCATCAGCAGCGGGTTCGACTTTCCCGCCGGCCGCATCACCGTCAACCTGGCTCCCGCCGACCTGCCCAAGGAATCGGGGCGGTTCGATCTTCCCATCGCCCTGGGCGTCTTGCTGGCCTCGGGCCAGGTGCCCATGCCCGAGAGCCCCGCTTCGGGTTCCAGCGGGCCCGCCCTCATGGACTATGTCTTCGCCGGAGAACTATCCCTGACCGGCGCCGTCGTATCGGTGGGCGCGCCCTTGGCGATCGCCCTGGCGGTCGCGCGCGACACCCCGGGGGCAAGGCTTGTCCTGCCCGCCGCGTGCGCCGGCGCCGCGGCCTGCGTGCCGGGTTTGACCGTGCTGGCGGCCGATACCTTGCCCGACGTGGTGGCGCATTTCACCGGGTCCGCATCCCTGCCTTGCGCCGTGGCCCCCGCGCTGGATGCCGCCGGGCCGCCGGCGCCGTGCCTGTCCGACGTGCGCGGGCAGCCCGTGGCGCGCCGCGTGCTGGAAATCGCGGCGGCCGGAGGGCACAGCCTGCTCATGGCGGGCCCGCCCGGCACGGGAAAAAGCATGCTGGCGCATCGCTTGCCGGGCCTGCTGCCGCGTCTTGGCACCGACCAGGTGCTCGAGGTCGCGGCGCTGGCGGGCGCGGGGGGCAGGCCCTATCGGCTGACCGACCAGCCTCCGTTCCGGGCTCCGCACCATTCGGCTTCCATGCCGGCGCTGGTGGGCGGCGGCATGCGCCCCAGGCCGGGGGAAATCAGCCTTGCCCATTATGGCGTCCTGTTCCTGGACGAATTGCCCGAATTCGATCGCCGCGTCCTGGAAGCCCTGCGCGAACCCATGGAAACCGGCCAGGTATCCATCGCCCGGGCTTCGCGCACCCTGACGTTCCCGGCCTTTTTCCAACTGGTGGCGGCCATGAATCCCTGTCCCTGCGGATGGCTGGGGCATAAGAACATGCGCTGCGCCTGCTCGCCGGATCGTATCGACAGATACAGGGGAAAGCTCTCGGGGCCCTTGCTGGACCGCATAGACCTGCAGATCGCCTTGCCGGCCGTCGACGGCAACTGGATGGACGCCGCTCCCGGCGAGGCGTCGGCGCCGGTGCGCGACAGGGTGCGGGCATGCCGCCGGCGCCAGATCGGGCGCCAGGACTGCTCCAACGCCATGCTGGGGGTGGACGGGCTCGATCGTCATTGCCCGCTGGACGATTCCGCCAGAAAGCTGCTTGCCCAGGCCATGCTGCGCTGGCACTGGTCCGCGCGCGTCGTGCATCGCGTGCTGCGCGTGGCGCGCACCCTGGCCGACCTGGGCCGGGAAGAGGTCATTCAAAGCCCTCACGTCGCCGAAGCCATACAGTACCGCCAGCCCTGGGGCGAACGCTGACCCGCCGTATTGGACAAAAAACAGAAAATCGTCATATAATCAAGAGCTTTTCCTTATCGAAGTACTCGTTCTGAGAACGATATGGAAAGCCCTAATGTGATTGCAAGGTAGTAAAAGCGCGGCCGGTTGGCAGGGTCCGCCACCTTCTTTCATGAAATCGAAAGAGCAATACTATGCCCAAGATGAAAACGAAGCGGGGCGCTGCGAAGCGTTTCAAGGTCCGCGCCAGCGGGTCGATCAAGCGGGGTCAGGCGTTTAAGCGCCATATCCTTACCAAGAAGACCACCAAGAGCAAGCGCCAACTGCGCGGCTCGGCCGCAGTGCACGCCTCGGACGTCGCCTCGGTCAAGGCCATGATGCCTTTCGCTTGATTATCGGAGAACCACTATGCCACGCGTAAAACGCGGCGTCACTGCCCGTGCCCGTCACAAAAAAGTCATTAAAGCAGCCAAAGGTTATCGCGGTCGCCGCGGTAATGTGTTCCGTATCGCCAAGCAGGCGGTCATGCGCGCCGGGCAGTATGCCTATCGCGATCGCCGCAACAAGAAGCGTACGTTCCGCGCGCTGTGGATCACCCGCATCAACGCGGCCTGCCGTGAACTCGACGTTACCTACAGCGTGTTCATCGCCGGCCTGAAAAAAGCATCCATCGAACTCGATCGCAAGGTGCTGGCCGACATGGCCGTGAACGACAAGGCCGGTTTTGCGGCGGTCGTTGCGCAGGCCAAGTCCGCCTTGGCCGCGTAATTCATTTCGGTTCTGTACGATGACAAACGGGGCTCTGACGGGCTCCGTTTGTATTTGGGAAAGCGATATCCATGACTTCAGCCGCTGACGACCTGATCGCTCAGGCACAAGAACAGTTTGCCCAGGCAGGCGACGGCGCCGCCCTTGAAAACGCCAAGGCCAGGTTTCTGGGAAAGCAGGGGGCGTTGACGGCGCTGCTAAAGGGGCTGGCGCAACTGGACCCGGAAAGCAAGCGCGCCGAAGGCGCGCGCATCAACCAGGTCAAGCAGCGGATCGAAGAACTGCTCAATGACCGCCGCGCGCAGCTGGCGCAGGCCCAGTTGGACCGCCGCCTGGCGGCCGAGACCATAGACGTGACGCTGCCGGGCCGAGGACGTGGAGCCGGCGGCATCCATCCGGTGATCCAGACCTGGCAGCGCGTCGAGGCCATCTTCCGGTCCATCGGTTTCGACGTGGCCGACGGCCCCGAGATCGAGAACGACTGGACCAACTTCACGGCGCTGAACAATCCGGAAAACCACCCGGCGCGCTCCATGCAGGACACGTTCTACGTCGACATGAATGACGGCGACGGCCTGCCCCTGGTGCTGCGCACGCACACCAGTCCCATGCAGGTGCGTTATGCGCGCATGACCAAGCCGCCCATCAAGGTGATTGCGCCGGGCCGCACGTATCGCGTCGACAGCGACGCCACGCATTCGCCCATGTTCCACCAGGTCGAGGGCCTGTGGATCGCCGAGGACATATCCTTCGCCGACCTGAAAGGGGTCTACACCGATTTCCTGCGCGCGTTTTTCGAGAGCGACGATCTTTCCGTGCGTTTCCGCCCCTCGTTTTTTCCGTTCACCGAGCCTTCCGCCGAAATCGACATGATGTTCACGTCGGGACCCAACCAGGGCCGCTGGCTCGAGATATCCGGTTCGGGCCAGGTGCATCCCCAGGTCGTGCGCAATTTCGGGCTGGATCCGGAGCGCTACATAGGCTTCGCATTCGGGTCGGGCCTGGAGCGCCTGACAATGCTACGCTACGGCGTGGACGACCTGCGCCAGTTTTTCGAAGGCGATCTGCGCTTTCTCCGCCAGTTCAACCGATAATGGCCGCAGGCAGCCGCCGCCATGACCCATTGACTACCTCCTATGCAATTTCCTGAATCCTGGTTACGCACCTTCGTCAATCCCGACATCGATTCCCAGGCCTTGTCGCATCGCCTGACCATGGCGGGACTGGAAGTCGAAGAGACCCGCCCGGCCGCGCCCGCGTTCAGCGGCATCGTGGTGGCCAGCATCACGGCGGTCGCCCCTCATCCAAATGCCGACAAGCTTCGTGTCTGCCAGGTCGACGACGGGTCGGGGTCTTGCCTGCAGATCGTGTGCGGCGCGCCCAATGCCGCCGCGGGGCTGAAAGTGCCCCTGGCCCGGGTCGGCGCCACGCTGCCGGGAGGCATGACCATAGGCGCCGTGAAGATGCGCGGCGTGGAATCGGCTGGCATGCTGTGTTCGGCTCGCGAGCTGGGCATGTCCGAAGACCATTCGGGCCTGCTGGAACTGGATCAGGACGCGCCGGTGGGCGCGTCGCTGCGCGCCGCGCTGAATCTGGACGACACGATCTTCACACTGAAGCTCACGCCCAATCGCGCCGATTGCCTGTCGATTCTGGGTGTGGCGCGCGAAGTGTCGGCCCTGACCGGGGCGCCCCTGATGCGCCCGCGGCGCGAACCGGTTGCCGCGACGCTTGACGAACGCCTGCCCGTGACCGTGCAGGCGCCGGACCTGTGCGGCCGTTTCGCGGGCCGCGTGATCCGCGGCGTCAATGCGCGCGCGTCCACGCCGGCCTGGATGAAATCGCGTCTCGAGCGGGCGGGGCAGCGGTCCATTTCCGCCCTGGTCGACATCTCGAACTACGTCATGCTGGAACTGGGCCGGCCCACGCACGTTTTCGACCTGCAACGCATCCACGGCGACCTGACGGTGCGCTGGGCGCGCCAGGGCGAGACCCTGGAACTGCTCAATGGGCAAACCGTCGCACTCGATCCGCAAGTAGGGGTCATAGAATCGGACGGAGAGGTCGAGAGCCTGGCGGGCATCATGGGCGGCCAGGCCACGGCGGTGACGCTCGATACCACGGACGTCTACCTGGAAGCCGCGTTCTGGTGGCCCGAGGCCATCATGGGCAGGGCCAGGCGCTACAAGTTCAGTTCCGAAGCCAGCCATCGCTTCGAACGGGGCGTGGATTTCGGCTCGGTCGTCGACGATCTGGAGTTCATGACCAGCCTGCTGCTCGAGATCTGCGGCGGGCAGGCCGGGCCGGTGGACGACCAGATCGTCAACCTGCCGGTGCGCCAGCCGGTCGCCATGCGGCTGGATCGCTGTCATCGCGTTCTGGGCGTGCCCGTGGCGCGCGACGAAGTCGGGCAGATATTCAGCCGCCTGGGCCTGTCCTTCGACGAGCACGACGGCACGTTCGTCGTGACTGCGCCTTCGTATCGCTTCGATCTGTTCATAGAGGAAGACCTGATCGAAGAGGTGGCGCGCATATACGGTTTCGAGCGCATCCCCGACGTTCCTCCCAGGGCGCGGGCGAAGATGCGCACCGTGCCCGAAACTGTTCGCGGGCCCCATCTGCTGCGCCGCGCCATGGCCGGGTTGGACTACCAGGAAGTGATCAATTTTTCGTTCGTCGAAGACCAGTGGGAACGCGAATACGCGGGTAACCCCGACCCCATCAAACTGCTCAACCCCATCGCCAGCCAACTGGCCGTCATGCGTTCCAGCCTGATAGGCGGATTGGTGGCCAATATCAAGTACAACGCGAACCGCAAGCAGACGCGCGTGCGGGTTTTCGAATTGGGCCGCGTGTTCCGGCGCGATGCGCGGGTAACCGACGGCGACCTCAGCGTCGCCGGCGTATCGCAGCCCCAGCATCTGGCCGGGGCCGCGTGGGGGCCGGCGCAGGACGAGCAGTGGGGCTGCCCGGTGCGTCAGGTCGATTTCTACGATGTCAAAAAAGACGTGGAAACGCTTCTGGGCGCGCGCGCCGGCGAACTGCGCTGCGTCGCCGCGGCGCACCCCTCGCTGCATCCCGGGCGCTCGGCCCGCCTGGTGCTTGGCGGACACGATATCGGCTGGATAGGCGAATTGCACCCCCGGTGGGCGCAACAAGTCGATCTTGCCCACGCGCCGGTCGTTTTCGAGATCGACGTGGCCGGCGTGGACCACGCCGGCCTGGCGCACCTGTCCGGATTTTCCCGCCAGCCGGTGGTGATACGCGATCTGGCCGTATGGGTGGATGCGCAGGTGCCTTTCCAGGCAATGTTCGATACACTTGCACAGACGATGGCTTCAGACAATACTTTGGGTATCGTGCGCGACATCCGCCTGTTCGATGTCTGGCGCGATGCCTCGAATTCTTCGCAAGCGTCGGAAAAAAGCATGGCTTTCCGTTTTTGGCTGCAAGATCGCGACGCCACGCTCGACGATGCCACGGTCGAGCGCTGTATCGATCGGCTGCTGGATGCGCTGGCAAGCGCCCACGGCGCCCGGCTGCGCGCATAAACTAGAACTGGAGCAGACACGATGACTACAGATCCACGCACATTGACCAAAGCCGAGCTGGCCGAGATGCTGTTCGATCGCGTAGGCCTGAACAAGCGCGAAGCCAAGGATATTGTGGATACCTTCTTCGAAGAGATCCGCGATTCCCTGGCGCGCGGCGTCGAAGTCAAGCTCTCGGGTTTCGGCAATTTCCAGGTGCGCGACAAGCCGCCGCGCCCGGGACGCAATCCCAAGACGGGCGAAATCATTCCCATAGCCGCCCGCCGCGTCGTCACCTTCCATGCCAGCCAGAAGCTCAAGAGCGTGGTGGAACAGGCGGACCGCCCCTCGGGCGGCGGCGCCGATTCCGGCGCGGTATGATTCATGGCGGGCCCACCGATCCGGTAGGCCCGCCCACCGTCCATTTTTGAGTTCTCGACCATTCAGCCTACAATGCCGCAAATGAGCTCCAGCGAAACCCCAGTCGCTCTGCCCCCCATCCCGGCCAAGCGCTACTTCACCATAGGCGAAGTCAGCGAGCTGTGCTGCGTAAAGCCGCATGTCCTGCGCTACTGGGAACAGGAATTCACGCAACTCAAGCCGGTCAAGCGCCGCGGCAATCGCCGCTATTACCAGCACCACGAGGTCCTGCTGATTCGCCGCATACGCGATCTGCTCTACGAGCAGGGCTTCACCATCAGCGGCGCGCGCAACCGCCTGGGGGATGCGCGCGACGCCGCCCACGACCCGGATGCCGCCGTGCGTCTTAGCGCCACCGAGTTCCAGGCGCTGCGCGCCGACCTGGTCGCCGTGCGCGAGCTCTTGTCCGAAACCCTGGGCGACGACGCGTCCTTGTTCAAATAAGGCGCGTCGCCCTGCGGGCCCCGGATCGCGCGCCGGCACGGCCGCCTACGGCATAAATAACTAATTTATTAATCGTTTGGGATTCCCCGCCCGGTCCTTATCATGCCTGCATGGATGGATACCAGATCGTCAGCGGGTTTGCCGTCGGACTTCTAGTGGGCGTGACCGGAGTGGGCGGCGGATCGTTGATGACGCCGCTGCTGACCCTGGGGTTCGGTTATGCGCCCGCGGTGGCCGTGGGCACCGACCTGGCGTTCGCGGCGGTCACCAAAAGCGTGGGCACGCTGGCCCACGGGCTGCACGGCCAGGTCCATTGGCATATTGTCCGGCGGCTGTGCATGGGAAGCCTGCCCGCCGCGTTGCTTACGTTGCTGTTCATTCACTGGGTGGGGCCGGGCAGCGTGACGCTGATGCACAGCATACGCATCGTGATCGGCGCGTCCGTCCTGCTGACGGTGCTGGCGCTGGCCTTGCGCGTGCGGTTCATGGCCTGGATGCGGCGTCATACCGCGTATCCGCTTGGCGGCCGCCCGCTGGCCGCCGTGACGATCGGCGCCGGAGCCGTCCTGGGCGTGCTGATCACCTTGTCGTCGATCGGCGCCGGCGCCATAGGGGCGACGCTGATCTTCCTGTTGTATCCCGAACTTGACCCCGCCGACGTCGCCGGGACCGATATCGCGTATGCCGTGCCGCTGACGGTCGTGGCGGCGGCGGGACACTGGTGGCTGGGCCACCTGGACTGGTCGTTGCTGGGCGCCTTGCTGATGGGGTCGGTGCCCGGCATCTGGATGGGCGCGCGCCTGTCCCGGGCCTTGCCGCAGCGTTTCGTGCGCGCGGCCCTGGCCACCACGCTGACGCTACTGGCCGTTCGCCTGCTTGTCTGAAGCATCATCCCCGGGGCCGGTTTTCCAGGGCTTGACGTGCAGCACCACCATGCGTCCGATGAACAGGATGGGGCCGGTGGGTTTCCCCGTGGGCGAGCCGCCCGCCTGCTCCAGCGTCATTTCGAATATCTGGCCGGGAACGACCGTGCCCAGCGATGCCGCCGGCACCCGGGCCGCCTGGTTGGGCTTGAAGACCCCCAGTGAACGCGGCTGCGGCGTCTGTTTGTCGTGCGTCCACAATTGCACCGAGGCGTTGGCGGGCACGTCGATGTGGACCTTGGGTTCCATGGTCAGGTCGTGATGCTCGTCGATCGTGAAGACCCAGCCCGGAGTGGATGTCTGGCCCGGGGCCTGCAGGATGGCCACCCAGGTCGGGGGCGGCGCATTGATCACCGCGAGATTGGGCTTGAGCGCATAGGTCACGGCCACAATGGCCAGCACGACGCTGGCCAGCCGCCAGAACCAGATGCCGCCCAGGGTAAGCGACCAGATCTTTTTCAGCACCTTCGGCCAGACGCTGGGGCGCTTGATCAGGGTGATCTCGTGGCCCAGCATGGCCTGTATGCGTTGCAGGACATGCGGCGCGGGGTCGACCGGCTCCAGCTGGTCGGTCAGCTCCAGGAAAATGTTTTCCCATTTCAGGGCCGTCACCACAGCCTGGGAATCGTCGGCCAGCAGGGTGTGGACCCGGGCTGTTTCGCGCGCGCCAAGCAGGCCCAGCGTGTATTCGGCGATCAGGAAATCGTGTTCGGAACCGCGCTCTATGCTCATGCCGCCTGCCCTTGCATGGCGTCGAGCCCGGTGCGCAGCCGGGCCCGGATTTCGTCCACGGGCATGACCAGGCGTTCGGCGATCTGCTCCAGGGTCTGGCCGCAATAAAAAGCCATCAGCAGCGGCAGGCGCTGCGAATCGTCCAGGTGCGCCAGGTTCTGTACATGCACGGCAAGACAGCTCACCCCGTCGGTATGGTGCTGCGCGGCCAGCGTATCGTCGACGGCATTGGTCGGCCGGCCGGTGCGCCGTATTTGGTTCAGGACCCGGTAGCGCAAGATGCTGTAGACCCAGGCGCGCGCCGTGCCCGTTGCGCGGTCGTAGTTGCCCGCGTTCTTCCAGATCAATACGAACGTGTCCCGCACGGCGTCTTCCGCCGCTTCGCGCTGCGTAAGCATTTTCATGCATAGCGCCAGCATGCGCGGCGCTTCCTGGCGGTACAGGGCCTGGAACAGGTCTTGATCGCCTTGGGCGCATGCGTGAAGGGTCGCTTCGTAATCGAAGGGAGGGACGGCCATAGAGTCTCCGGGTTATCCGTGTGATGGGCAGGGATATTGTATTAGGTGATCGTCGGATTGAAAGTTCCAAGGCGTTTGGCCGGTTTACTATACGTGTCTCGCAAGCCCGCCGTCTTCGGACATACTCTATACCATGAAATTTCCCCGCATTGGCCTGACCCCCAGGCTAAGCAACGATTTCCAGACTCTGGGATCGATACTGCCCTATATCTGGGAATACAAGAATCGCGTCGTCCTGGCCCTGGCCTGTCTGGTGCTGGCCAAGGTGGCCAACGTCATCCTGCCTATTTTCCTGAAAAAAATCGTCGACCAGCTCAGCGTGCCGGCCACGTTGCTGGCGTTGCCCGTCGCGGCGCTGGCGGGCTACGGCCTGGCGCGGCTGGCCACCAGCGTGTTCGGAGAGCTGCGCGATGCCTTGTTCGCCAGGGTGACGCAGGGCTCTGTGCGCCGGATCGCGGCCAAAGTGTTCGAACACCTGTTTTCGCTGTCGATGCGGTTCCACATGCAGCGCCAGACGGGCGGGCTGAGCCGCGATATCGAACGCGGCACGAAGGGCATTGGTTTCCTGCTCAATTTCATGGTGTTCAACATACTGCCGACCCTGCTCGAGATCGGCATGGTGACGGGGATTCTGCTGTGGCGCTACAACTATCTGTTCGCCGTGGTGACCCTGGGAACCATAGGCTGCTACATCGCGTTCACCCTGCTGGTGACCGAGAAGCGCATGGTGTACCGGCGCAGCATGAACAGTCTGGACAGTCAGGCCAACAGCAAAGCCATAGACGCCCTGATCAATTACGAAACCGTCAAGTATTTCGGCAACGAAGACTACGAGCTGGGCCGCTATGACCGGAACCTGGCCAAATGGGTCGATTCGGCCGTCAAGAACCAGGTGTCGCTCAATGCGCTGAACATGGGGCAGGGCGTGATCATCACCACCGGCATCACGCTGTTGCTGTGGCTGTCGGCGCGCGGCGTGGTGCGCGCCGACATGACGGTGGGCGACATCGTGCTGGTGTCGGCCTATCTGACCCAGCTTTATGCGCCGCTGAATTTCCTGGGTTTCGTCTACCGCGAGATCAAGAATTCACTGGCGGACATGGAACGCATGTTCGGCCTGCTGGAACAAAGCCAGGAAGTGGCCGACAAGCCCGGCGCTCCAATGCTGGAAGCGGACCAGGCCCACGTCACGTTCGATGGCGTGGATTTCGGCTATGAGCCGAATCGGCAGATTCTGTCCGGGGTCAGCCTGGACATTCCCGCTGGCAGGACGCTGGCCGTGGTCGGGTCTTCGGGCGCGGGCAAGTCGACGCTGTCGAGGCTGCTGTTTCGCTTCTACGACGTAGGCGCCGGCGCGATCCGCATCAACGGGCAGGACGTGCGCGACGTCGCCCAGGTCAGCCTGCGCCGGCACATAGGCATCGTGCCCCAGGATACCGTGCTGTTCAACGACACGATCCTCTACAACATTTCCTATGGCAAACCCGGGGCCACGTTCGAGGAAGTCGTCCAGGTGGCCAAGGCGGCCAGCATCCACGATTTCGTGATGAGCCTGCCCGAAGGCTATCAGACCCAGGTGGGCGAGCGCGGCCTCAAGCTCTCGGGCGGCGAGAAACAGCGGGTCGCCATCGCCCGTACGCTGCTCAAGGACCCACCCATCCTGATTTTCGACGAAGCCACCAGCGCGCTCGATACCCGGACCGAGCGCGCCATCCAGCAGGAGCTCAATCAGATCGCGCGCAACCGCACCACGCTGATCATCGCGCATCGCCTGTCGACCATCGTGGACGCCGACGAGATCGTGGTGCTGGACCACGGCCGGGTGCTGGAGCGGGGCGCGCATCATGACTTGTTGCGCCGGGATGGACGTTACGCCCAGATGTGGCGCATGCAGCAGACCGCGCAGCAAGAGGGTGGTCGAAAAAGCGATGGGCAATACCCCTGAGAACCGCAAGGATAAAGGCCTGGGAGAGAAATTGGATGGGGTTTTCGGCTTGACCGATATAGGACTAAAGCGGTACTATATAGTCACTTTCATCTTCCCGGAACACCAGACATGCTGCGTGTAAGCAAGATCATCGATTACGGCACCTTGGTGCTGACCCACATGGCCAGTTGCCCGCAGCGACTGTTCAGTGCGGCCGATCTTGCCGCAACGCTGGGACTGGGACAACCGGTGGTCAGCAAAGTGCTAAAGGCGCTAAGCCACCACGACCTGGTCAAAGGCAGCCGGGGGTCAAAGGGCGGCTATGAATTAAGCCGGCCCGCGGAAGAAATAAGTATAGCCCAGATCATCGATGCGCTCGAGGAACAGCCATTCGGCCTGACCGAATGCAGCGCCACGCCCGGCGCGTGCACGATCGAGGCCGACTGCCGCATACGCACCAACTGGCAGCGCATCAATGCCGTCGTGCGGCGCACGCTGGAAGACACCAGCCTGGCCGACATGATCCGCCCAGTGCCGGTCGGCCTGGGCGCGCGGCCGCATCACGATCCCGGGCCGCACGCGCGACGCGACGCCGCGGCAAACACTGTTTCATGGAGTTTTCGCAAATGAGCAACACCCAAGCAATGGAAGGTTCCGGAAAATGAATCCCGCCATGGCCATACGGAGCGCACGTCAATGAGCACCGCCACCGATAAAATCGATTCCTACCTTGGGCGCGAGTACGCGCCGGGTTTCATCACCGAGATCGAATCCGACACCATTCCGAAAGGGCTGAGCGAAGACACTATTCGTTTGCTCTCGGCCAAGAAGAACGAACCCGAATTCATGCTGGAATGGCGCCTGGACGCTTATCGCCACTGGCTGACCATGCCCACGCCGGAATGGGCCAAGGTCGACTTCCCCCCTGTCGACTTCCAGGACATCATCTACTATTCGGCGCCCAAGTCCAAGAAGGACGCGCCCAAAAGCCTGGACGAGGTCGACCCGGAACTGCTGCGCACCTACGAAAAGCTGGGCGTGCCGCTGCACGAACGGGCCCGGTTGGCCGGGGTCGCGGTCGACGCGGTGTTCGATTCCGTGTCGGTGGCCACCACGTTTCGCAAGCAACTGGCCGAAGTGGGCGTCATATTCTGTTCGTTCTCCGAGGCGGTCAAAGACCATCCCGACCTGGTGCGCAAGTACCTGGGATCGGTGGTGCCGCCCGGCGACAATTTCTATGCGGCCCTGAATTCAGCGGTGTTTTCCGACGGCTCGTTCGTGTTCATTCCCAAGGGGGTGCGCTGCCCCATGGAACTGTCCACGTATTTCCGCATCAATGCCCAGGATACGGGCCAGTTCGAGCGCACGCTGATCATTGCCGAAGAGGGCGCGTCGGTCAGCTACCTGGAAGGCTGTACGGCGCCCATGCGCGACGAAAACCAATTGCACGCCGCCGTGGTCGAACTGGTCGCCCTGGACGACGCCAAGATCAAGTATTCGACCGTGCAGAACTGGTATCCCGGCGACAAGGACGGCAAGGGCGGCATCTACAATTTCGTGACCAAGCGCGGCGAGTGTCGCGGCGCGCGCTCGCGCATTTCCTGGACCCAGGTGGAAACCGGCTCGGCCATCACCTGGAAGTACCCCAGCGTGGTGCTGCGCGGCGACGATTCCGTCGGCGAATTCTATTCGGTGGCCGTCACCAACAACTACCAGCAGGCCGATACCGGTTCGAAAATGACGCACATGGGCCGCAACACCCGCAGCACCATCATCTCGAAAGGCATTTCGGCGGGGCGCAGCAGCAACGTGTTTCGCGGGCTGGTCCGGGTCACGCCCAAGGCCGAAGGCGCGCGCAACTATACGCAATGCGATTCGCTGCTCATAGGAAAGAAATGCGCCGCCCATACGTTTCCCACCATCGAGGCGCAGAACCCCAGCGCCCAGATCGAACACGAGGCGACGACCTCGCGCATCGGCGAGGACCAACTGTTCTACGCCATGCAGCGCGGCCTGTCGGCCGAGGACGCCGTGTCGATGATCGTCAACGGCTTCTGTAAGGAAGTCTTCAAAGAATTGCCCATGGAATTCGCCGTGGAAGCCCAGAACCTGCTTGGTGTCAGCCTGGAAGGCAGCATCGGCTAACGAACATCTACTACCCACTATCATGCTTACTATCAAGAATCTGCACGCATCCATAGGCGAAAAGCCCATTCTCAAAGGTCTGGACCTATCCATCAAGGCCGGTGAAGTCCATGCCATCATGGGCCCCAACGGCTCGGGCAAAAGCACGCTTGCGCAAGTGCTGGCCGGGCGCGAGAACTTCCATGTCGATCAGGGCGAGGCGTCCTGGCTGGGCCAAGACCTGCTGGCCATGCCCATCGAAGAGCGCGCCCGCTCGGGCCTGTTCCTGGCCTTTCAGTACCCCATCGAGATCCCCGGTGTCTCGAATGCCTATTTCCTGAAGGCGGCGGTCAATGCCGTACGGCGCCATCAAGGGCTGTCCGAGCTCGACGCCATGGATTTCATCAAGCGCGTCAAAAGCGAAATGAAGGCCGTGGGCATGCGCGAGGAATTCCTCTACCGCTCCGTCAACGAAGGGTTTTCGGGTGGCGAGAAAAAACGCAATGAAGTATTGCAGATGGCGCTTTTGGAACCCAAGCTGGCCATCCTGGACGAAACCGATTCGGGCCTGGACATCGATGCCCTGAAGGCGGTCGCCGATGGGGTGAACCGCCTGCGCTCGCCCGAGCGCGCACTGCTGGTCATCACGCACTATCAGCGCCTGCTGGACTATATCGTGCCCGATTTCGTGCACGTGCTGGCCGGCGGCCGCATTGTGCGCTCGGGCGGTCGCGAACTTGCCCTGGAACTCGAAGAACGCGGCTATGGCTGGATCGAATCCGGCGATTCCGCCCAGGCAGGGGCCGCCGCATGAGCACCGTGGATACCTGGACGGCCGACTTCAAGGCGCGCTCGGGCGGTTTTAGCGGCGCTTCGCTGCCGTGGCTGGCCGCCCGGCGCCTGCGCGCCATGGAACGTTTCGCCAGCGAAGGCTGGCCCGGCACCAAGCTGGAAAATTGGCATCACACGTCTCTGGCGGCATTGGGCCAGGAATCGTTCTCGCCGGCTTCCGCGGGCTCCTGTAGCCGGTCCACGATCGACGCGCTGCGCGACGGGCAGGCCGGCCATTGGCTGGTGTTCGTCGATGGGCATCATGTTCCCGATCTGTCCGACGTCGGCGCATTGCCCGATGGCGTACAGGTGCGGACCCTGGCCCAGGCGCTGGTCGGGCAGCCGGACTTGCTGGAATCCCGGCTGGGATCCGAGCTGGACGGTTCCAGCGTTGTCGCGCTGAACCTGGCCCTGGCGTCCGACGGCGCTTTCGTGCATGTGGCGCAGGGGAAAACCCTGGACGACCCGATTCACCTGGTGTTCGTCTCGGCCCAGGACAGGGCGGCCAGTTTCGTGCGCAATGTCATCGTCGCCGAATCGGGCGCCAGCGCGACCATCGTCGAACACTACGTGGGCGAGAATGCCCAGACCACGCTGACCAATTCGGTCACGAGGGCGTCGCTGGCCGCCGATGCGCGGATCACCCACCTGAAGCTGCAGCAGGAATCGGCCCAGACGTATCACCTGGGCGCGCTCGACGTGGCCCAGGAAGGCGGTTCGGTATTCAATTCGCATTCCATGTCGTTCGGCGCGCGGCTCGCGCGCCACGACATCACCACCAACTTCGCGGGCAGGCACTGTGAAACGCTGCTCAACGGCCTGTATTACGTCGATGGGCGGCGCCACGTCGATCACCATACGCGTATCGAACACGCCCAGCCGCAGGGTGTAAGCCGCGAGTACTATCGCGGCATCCTGGCCGATACGGCGCGCGGCGTGTTCAGCGGCCGCATACTGGTCGAACCCGGCGCCGACGGCACCGACGCGGTCCAGCGCAGCGACAGCCTGCTGCTGTCGCGCATGGCGCGCACCGACACCCGACCGGAACTGGAAATCTATGCCGACGACGTCAAGTGCGCACACGGGGCGACCGTTGGACAGATCGACGAAGACAGCCTGTTCTACCTGCGCTCGCGCGGGCTGGACGAAGAACACGCGCGCAATCTGGTGGTGTACGCTTTTGCGGCGCAAGCCTTGGCGCGCATTGAAAACGAATCGCTGCGCCAGCGCGCCGCCAAATCGGTGCGTGCATTGCTGCCCGGCGGCCTGGCACTGGGAGAACCGGCATGAACGCCCCCGATCCGCATACTTCCGATCTGCTCGACCTGGACTGCGCGGGCGACTTCCCCATCCTGTCGCAGAAGGTGCGCGGACATCGCCTGGTCTATCTGGATAACGGCGCCACCACACAGAAGCCCGATGCGGTGATCCAGGCCGAATACCGTTTCTATCGCGAATCGAACGCCAATATCCACCGGGGCGTGCACTGGCTGTCGCAACACGCCACCGACCTGTACGAGCAGGGGCGCGAGCGCGTGCGCGCATTCCTGAACGCGGCGCGGCCCGAAGAGATCATCTTCACCCGGGGCACCACCGAGGCGATCAATCTTGTGGCCCAAAGCTGGGGGCGTTCGCAACTCAAGCCCGGCGATGAAATCATCGTCAGCGAAATGGAGCATCACTCCAATATCGTGCCCTGGCAGATGGTGTGCCAGGATACCGGAGCGGTGCTTCGGGTCGTTCCCATCACCGACGCCGGCGAGCTGCGGCTCGACGAATATCGGGCCTTGCTCGGCGAACGCACGCGCCTGGTGGCCGTGGCGCATATCTCGAATGCGCTGGGCACGATCAATCCGGTCGCCGAAATCGTTCGCCTGGCCCATGCCGTCGGCGCCAAGGTGCTGGTCGACGGCGCCCAGGCCGTGGCGCACCAGGCCGTCGACGTGCAGGCGCTGGATTGCGATTTTTACGTGTTCTCGGGCCACAAGCTGTATGGACCCACCGGCATAGGCGCTCTGTACGGGCGCTTCGATGTGCTCGACGCCATGCCGCCGTGGCAGGGCGGGGGCGACATGATACGCACGGTCAGCTTCGAGCGCACGACGTATGCCGAGCTGCCCCAGCGCCTGGAAGCCGGCACCCCCAATATCGCCGGAGTCGTCGGCCTGACCGCGGCCATCGATTATGTCTGCGGCCTGGGCATGGACAGGATAGCCCGGCACGAACAGGCGCTGCTGGCATACGCCAGCGGCGCCGTGCTGGCGCTGCCCGGGCTGCGCCTGATCGGCACGGCTCCCGACAAGGCCGGGATACTGTCCATGGTCATCGATGGCATCCACCCCCACGATCTGGGCACCATCCTGGACACTGAAGGCGTGGCGATACGCGCCGGCCATCACTGCGCCATGCCCGTCATGACCCGGTTCGGCATCCCCGGCACGGCGCGAGCCTCTCTGGCGGCCTACAACACCAGGCACGACATCGACGCCCTGGTGGCGGCGCTGGCGAAAGCGCAGAAACTGTTTGGAACGGGGCGTCAGGCATGAGCGGAAACTTCGGCGATCTGCGCGAGCTCTACCAAGAGGTGATCTTCGACCACAATCGCAATCCCCGCAATTTTCATGAAATGGCCGACGCCAATCGCAGCGCCGAGGGCTACAACCCGTTGTGCGGCGACCAGCTTACCGTCTACCTGAAGGTCGACGGCGATGTCGTCGCCGATGCCAGCTTCGTGGGCCATGGCTGCGCCATTTCCACGGCCTCGGCATCGCTCATGACCGAAGCGGTCAAGGGCCAGCCCGTGGACCAGGTCGAGAGCCTGTTCAAGGACATGCACGCCATGCTGACCGAATCCCATCCCGAAGGCCGCGATTTCGGCAAGCTAGAGGTGCTTTCCGGAGTCCGCGAATTTCCCGCCAGGGTCAAGTGCGCGACCCTGGCCTGGCATACGCTGCACAATGCGATCGCCAGCGCCCGCGACGTCGCACAGACTGAATAAGAGAATCATCATGCATTTCGAACGTCAGGAAGTCCTGGTCAATCGCGATTGCCCGGCCGTGACTATCCCATACGGGTCGCCCGTGACCATAGAGGAAGGGTGCTTCGCCCAGATTACGCAGCAGCTTGGCGGCAGCTATACCGTGCTGGTCGAAGGCAACCTGTATCGCATCGAAGGCGCGGACGCCGATGCGCTGGGCCTGACGCCCACCGAGGCGAGCCAGGCCGACGTGCCCGACGGGCCGATCACGGCCGAGTCCGTCGAGCAGGCGGCCTGGGCGCTGCTGGCCACGTGCTACGACCCCGAAATTCCCATCGACATCGTCAACCTGGGCCTGGTCTATACCTGCAAGGTGCTGGTGGCGGGCGAAAACCTGTACCGCATCGATGTCGAGATGACGCTTACGGCCCCGGGCTGCGGCATGGGTACGATGATCGCCGACGAGGCCCGCGGCAAGCTGCTGACCATACCCGGCGTCGACGAGGTCAAGGTGGACCTGGTCTGGGACCCTCCCTGGAGCCGGGAAATGATCAGCGAGGCAGCCCGGCTGGAAATGGGGCTGCTCTGACGAAAAAGGGCTTGCGGATCATGTCTGTAAGCCCTTTTTCTTGCGCGTCTTGATTCTACCCTGGCTTGTTGACCATTGAGCGCGTAGCAATTCGATCAAGGCAGTTGTAGCGGATGAATCAGCGGCATCTTTGCGCTTAATCAGGCAGATATTTCGGTCTGTGATCGGTAACGAAACTGGAATCGAGACCAGGTTTGGAACTTGAAACTGAAATAGCGCGAGCGTCGGCACAAGTGTCACGCCTATCCCCTCCGAAATTAGCCCGGCTGCTGTTACTAGATTGAACACTTCCATTTCGGTTGGCGGTTGCTTGGGATAAAACGCGGCATCCAGATGCTGGCGGATGCTGCTGCTGCGCGCAAAGCGAATCATTGGCAGGTGAAGAACGTCCTGGGCCGACAGTCGTTTGCGATGAGCAAGAGGATGATCGTCTCGACACACGAGATGGAACGAATCTGAAAGCAATGGCTCGCTAGTAAGATCTGGCCCCGGTGTTATCGCCGCGCTTAGTGCCAGATCCACGTACCCAGAACGCAGTAGTTCGAGGCAAACGTCAGCGGTTACATCTTTCAACACGACCTCGATGCTTGGATAGCGGATGCGGAATGCCATTAAAACAGGCGGTAATGCGCCGCCTGCGACCGAAGGTAGTGCAGCAATGGTCACGCGTCCTTTACGGCGTTGTACCCGATCGTCAAGTTCGTCAAATGCCTGCTGAAAATCATGCAGCAATCGTGTGGCCGAGGATTCAAACAGCAGCCCCTCGGGTGTCAGTTCCACGTTGCGTGTATTCCGATTGAATAACCGGACGCCGGCCTGGTCTTCGAGGTTTTGAATCAATGAACTAAATGCCGGCTGTGAAAGATGGCAAGCGTTCGCTGCACGGGTGAAGTTGCGCATATGCGCGAGTGCGGAAAACGCGCGTAGATGTCGGATCGAAAGATTCATGACAGGAGATAAGCTTCATTATTAATTCGATATACAAATAAATCTATCATAATTATCGATTTGTTGTTTGAATATTAGGCCTCTAAACTTTGTTTTCTCTTGCAACTCAGCGGTGCTTGAGCCCCCTAATTTGCTTTGACGGAAATTACTCAGGTTTATGCCAAAAATAGAATCAGTCTCGGTGTGTCTGGCACACGTTCCTTTGGACGCTCCGGTCACCTTTTCTACGAGAACCGTACTGGCCCGTGAATATTGCCTTGTACGTGTGCGGTCCAGTGACGGTATTGAAGGTATCGGCTATTGCTATGCCGTCAATACCTCAGGCAGGTTACTGGCCGCCGCAGTCAGTGATTTGCTTGCTCCACTTGTCGTAGGTCAGGAATCGTTGCGGATCGAGGGCTTATGGAGCGATATGTATCATGAAGCCCTGCTCCAGGGGCGTGCAGGCGTTGTGATGCGCGCTCTGTCCGCAATCGATATCGCCTTGTGGGATCTGAACTCTCGCAGCGCTGGTTTACCTCTTTATAAATATCTTGGCGCCTACCTGGAAGATCGTGTGCCGGCCTATGCGAGTGGCGGCTACTACAAACCCGATAAGGATATTAATGCGCTCGTTGGCGAAATGGTGGCTCATGTTGAAAACGGCTTTAGCGCTGTAAAGATGAAAACGGGTCGCCTCAGCCCGTCAGACGAATCGGCACGCGTAGAAGCCGTGCGCAAAGCAATAGGGCCTGACGTGCGTTTGATGCTCGATGCAAACAACGCCTGGCGCGATCTTCCCACCGCGCTCGAATACATGCGTCGTTTTGAATCCTATGATCCATATTGGATCGAAGAGCCGTTTTCTCCTGATGATATCGATAATCACGTCCGTCTCGCTCGGGCGACAACAGTGACAGTCGCCACCGGAGAAATCGAGGCGGGTCGCTGGCGGTTTAAAGATTTGCTCGAGCGAGGGGCTACGACACTCCTACAGACGGACGCCACAGTCTGCGGTGGTATCACTGAATGGCGCCGTATTGCCTCCACTGCCGCCAGCTTCGGTATATCGATAGCTCCACATGCCTGGCATGACGTTCATGTACATCTTGTCGCTTCGACACCCAACGCAACGTACGTCGAATTCATGCCGGATGCGCACATCGTCAACTTTCGGAGATTGGTTGATCGTCAATTGGTTGCGAAAAAGGGCTATTTGATGCTGCCGGACGGCCAGGGGCTTGGTTTTAATTTTTCTGAGGACGCAATTAGCCGCTATGCGCTGAGACTGACCGATAGTTCGGATGTATGGAAGACAGTCACCACTCCGTGAGTGCAGTCGAAAATTTTCAGAACCGCAGAAGTTCCACGAATAACAACGATATCCAAGGAGATGAGTATGCCAGGCCGCAAACGAAGGTTATTGATTTACTTAATGCTGTTCCTGCTATTGTTGATTAACTATCTTGACAGGATAGCAATATCCATAGCGGGCAGTACTATTTCGAAAGATTTCCACATAGGGCCCGTTGCTCTTGGCTATTTGTATTCATCTTCGTTGTGGATCTATATGCTGTGCCTGCTGCCGGCCGGCCTGTTGGTCGACCGCCTTGGCACCCGACGGGTTGTCGCGTTTGCGATTGGCTTCTGGTCCATATGCCAGATGCTTTGCGGAATGGCATGGGGTGTCGGATCCCTCATGGCGTCCAGAATAGGCCTCGGCGTGTTTGAATCGCCGACGAACGCAGCAGGTAACCGGGCAATCCGTGAATGGTCTCCCAGAGAGGAGCGCGGTAGTGCGACGTCCGCGTTTATTATGGGGGCATATGCGGGGCCGGCAATCGGTGCGCCATTTGTGGCGTGGCTTGTCACTCGCTTTGGATGGCGCGAAGCGTTTTTAATAACCGGGCTTGCAGGATTGGTCTGGTTGTGTGCCTGGCTTACTTGGTTTCGTCAGCCTGAAGAGGCTCGTTGGCTCGGCGACACCGAGCGGGAACACATTTTACGCAATCGCGACATTGAAATTGAAACCGCGGTGGATCAACCACAAGGTCCTGGATTCAGGGAATTGTTTTCTTCCCCTTCGATGTGGGGCCTTGCCTTGGCGCAAGGATGCATGACCTATACGCAGTATTTGTTTCTAACCTGGTTTCCCTCATACCTTCAGCATGAGCGAGGCCTAACCATCATACGCAGCGGAATTTATACAGCGATTCCATACGCAGTGACCGTCGTGGGCTGCCTTGTAATTAGTTGGCTGGTTGACCGTCTTTTCGATGCGGATGCGCTACGTGCGGGAAAGCGGCGTTATGCAATTACGCTGTTTTTATTGCTCTCCGCCGATATTCTCGCCGCTCCCCTAATTCACTCGACAACTCTGATCATTGTCCTGTTTTCGACGTCAATGCTGGCAAGCGCTTGTGCCATGTCGTGGAATTTCGCTCTGACCAATGATCTATTGCAGTCTCCATCCAGCGCCGGCCGCGCTTTCGCTTTGTTGACCCTTGGTGGGAATGTGTTTGGAATTATCGCACCCATCGCCACGGGATACATTGTCAATGCTACCGGCCGTTTTGATAGTGCGTTCATGATAGCTGGCGTGTTGCTTCTTGTAGGTGCTGTGCTTGTATTGTTTTTTACCCGACGCCCGCTAGGCATCGCTTCGGATAAAGAAAGCCTGGGTTAATGCCGCTGCATTTTCGAAAGGCCATAAGGAGCTTGAATGAATGTCGACAAATTAGCGCTACCCGATGCCAAGGTATGGACATGCATGCCCGATATCCTTCGGCGCCCCATTGTTACGGATTGGTCGCGTGCAAACGCGGCGGGACGTGCCGTTGATAGTTTCATCGAAGGGCCGTGCTTCGACCGCGACGGCAATCTGTTTGTCGTGGATATTCCGCATGGCCGTATTTTCCGGATTTCACCGGATCGCCAGTGGTCTAGTCGTTGAGTATGACGGGGAACCCAATGGCTTGGCTCTCCACCCCGATGGCCGCCTGTTTGTCGCAGATTACCGAAATGGGCTGTTGAGCGTGAATGTATCCACCGGAACGATAGAAACGGTGCTGGCGCGACGCAACGCAGAGCGTTTCAAAGGCTTGAATGACCTGACGTTCGCTCGAAATGGCGATCTATATTTCACCGATCAAGGGCAGACAGGCCTGCACGATCCAACGGGCCGGGTTTATCGATTGGGTTCTGACGGCCGGTTGGACATGATCATAGGTAATGGCCCAAGCCCCAATGGGCTTGTGCTGTCGACGGACGAGACGGTCTTGTTTGTTGCCATGACTCGGGACAATAGCGTCTGGCGCGTACCGTTGATGCCAGACGGCTCGACGGTGAAGGTGGGTCGATTCTGTTCTTTCTATGGCGTTGGCGGGCCTGATGGCCTGGCGATCGACGAGGCGGGGAATGTATTCGTGGCGCATGTGTCGCTTGGCTCGGTGTTCGTTGTCAATGAGCATGGGGAGACTACGCATCGGTTTCGTTCCGCAGCCGGTAGGGCAACTACTAATATAGCGTTTGGCGGCGATTCGAGGCGAAGCGCGTTTGTCACCGAATCGGCGACCGGTTCGATCTTGCAGTTCAACTGGGCGACATCGGGCGCATTATTGGCAGGTAATCAGCCGGGGCGGGGCGTGGTCGCATGACCATTCTGGTGCAAAGCACGGCGTAATGAGGGATATGAATGGATTTGGGCATAAAAAACAAGACAGCGCTTGTAATGGGCGGTGCGGGAGGCCTTGGCAGCGCGATCGCTGTATCGCTCGCGACCGAAGGAGCCCGTGTTGCAATCGCCGACATCGACGAGTCAGCGCTTGAGCGAGTCGCACGAATTATTCGAGCAGCCAAGTCGGAAGCACTGGCTCTGTCTTGGGACATTAGCGATCTCGATGTGATGGATGATCGACTGCGCCGTGTCGAGACTGAATTCGGCTCGGTCGATATTCTGATCAATATCACGGGCGGGCCACCCCCCACACCAGCCTTTGGACAAGGACGTGCTATGTGGGAGAAATACTTTCAATCAATGGTGCTCTCGGTCATCTCTGTTACCGATCGAATTTTGCCAGGCATGCGGGAAAAGAAATGGGGACGTATTATTACCAGCACGTCGTCAGGGGTGGTGGCGCCCATTCCAAATTTGGGAATATCGAATGCCTTGCGGATGTCGCTGGTTGGTTGGTCAAAGACGCTTTCGCGCGAAGTGGGTTCAGACGGCATTACGACAAATGTGGTGCTGCCTGGCCGTATCGCCACTGGACGCATCCGCTTCCTCGATGAGGCCAAGGCCAAGCGGGAGAAACGGACGGTTCAAGCCATTGCGGCCGAAAGCACAAGCTCGATTCCTTTGGGACGTTACGGTGAGGCAAGTGAATACGCTGACGCGGTGACATTCCTGGCAAGTGAGAAAGCGTCGTACATAACAGGCAGCGTCGTCCGCATCGACGGCGGGCTCATTGCAAGTGTCTAAAGTTGTGTTTTGTTCCATCATATATTCTCTGATCTGAAAGGCTTGCGGAGCTGAAATGAATATTGAAGATAATGTGCGAGAAGTACTATCTGGCGTAACGACTGCAACGTTGACAACGTTATTGCTCAAGAGGGGCCTGCGCAACGTATGGCTTCGCGGACCCAAACCTTTGCACAAAGGTCAAACGCGTCTTGTGGGCAGGGCGTTCACCCTGCGTTTCATCCCCGCGCGCGAAGATATGGCGACACCGGAGTCCTGGTCTTCCCCCCGGTCGACACGTGCAGCGATTGAGGCGATGCCAAAAGGGTGCATCACTGTTGTGGACGCCATGGGGACGACTGATGCAGGCATATTCGGGGACATCTTGTGCGCACGGATGCGTAAGCGAGGCGTGTCAGCGCTCGTGACCGATGGCGTGGTACGAGATGTCGCGGGTGTAATCGAAACGGAGCTGCCGGTTTGGTGCCAAGGTGTGGCGGCACCTCCATCGGTGGCGGGGCTTACGTTCGTCAATTGGCAAGAACCGATAGCTTGCGGTGGAGTGGCCGTGTTTCCTGATGACATGATCGTCGTCGATGCAGACGGAGCCGTGGTGATTCCCGCCGCGTTTGTAGATGAAATTGTTGCTGCCGCCCCGGAACAAGAGAAGTTGGAGAGCTGGATCATGAAAGAGGTGGCCCGCGGTGTCGCTTTGCCTGGTCTATACCCGCCGGACGATAGTAACCGTGCACGCTACGAAGCCAGCAAGACCCACCCCACTGATTGACACTGGCTCGATTTCGTATACAGAGAATTTAGCCGAATTCGTATAGCGAATCGTTTTGATGGTTATGGGCGGCCGCGCGCCGGCGAAATTCTCACCAGGCACAAACTTCTCGACATGGAGTCGATTTATCGCTACACTTCATTCAACTGGTCTGACCTCAGACCTCAGGCCAGAAAGACGGATTGCCCCTTGATGAGAGAAATGGTCTCTGACATGACGAATACAGAAAACACGATTGAATACGTCGGCTATGCCAGGCTAGACAAAAAAAACGTACCTCAGCAGATCGTGAATCAGATCCAAGAGCATATTGCGGCGCAAAAGCTGAAAACAGGGGATCAGTTGCCTTCAGAACGTGAGCTTGCCGCCCAGTTGAATGTAAGCCGATCGGCGTTGAGGGAGGCATTAAAGATATTGGTAAGTATCGAGATACTTGAGGTCAATCATGGTCGAGGCACCTTCGTCAGGGAGCCGCAACTTCGCCCGTTGACAGACCTTTCCTTGGTCGAAAATGATGTAAAGACTATGTTGATGCGCCAGGCGATCGAAGCCAGGGCCTTGATTGACATAGAAGTCACGAGATTGGCGGCGATTAACGCAACCGCGGATGATATCGACGAATTGGCCGAGTACCTTGTCATGAGCCAGATCGAGCCGATGCGATCGAAACGAAAGTATGGACACGACCTCGGTTTCGAAAAAATCATCGCAAAAGCAGCGAAGAATATCTATTTGATTGAAGTTCAAAAGACGGCACATTCATTCTTCGAAGAGGCGTGGAATAGCGGGGGGTTTATTCCACGCAAGGCTGAAGAGAGAAATGTTCAGCACAAGGAAATTGTCGAAGCCATCAAAAGAAAAGAACCTGATTTAGCGGTGAAGCTTATGAAAAAGCACATGAACATAAAAATATAAGCATCGCGAGCAGGTTAAAGAAAAAGGCAGAGACGACATGCAAAATCCTGGCCATGGATTGCTGAAGTACGGATGGACGACAGCTCTGGTATTGATACTGAGCTTTCTTATTCTGTATCCCGTGCTGATGCTTTTTTATGGATCGATCAGCACAGGGAGTCCAGTAGCTGGAAGCTCGGGATACCAGCTTTCCATTAAGGCATTCCTGGATGTAATAGCTGACCCCAGTGTGATCAAGGCATTCTGGAATACGTTGGTTGTATGTTTTGGAGGCACTGTATTGGCAGTGCTTTTTGGCCTGTTTTTCTCGTGGGTAACGGCACGCACGAACACGCCGTTTCGGCGCAGTATCGAAGCGGTCAGCATCATGCCTCTTCTGATACCGCCTCTGGTTGCCGGGATAGCCTGGTCTATTCTTGGATCCCCAAAAACAGGAATGATCAATGTGTTTCTGAGCAAGTTGGGGCTTGGCTGGCAGTTCAATTTCTATTCATCATGGGGAATCGTAGTCATCTTTGGCATTTACTATGCTCCTTATGTCTACATGTTCACTTCGTCAGCACTTAAAAATATGGATCCCGCTCTTGAAGAGGCGGCGGCGATTTCGGGTGTATCCACGTTCAGAACGATATTCAACATTACGTTCCCGTTGATTTTGCCAGCGATTATTGCGGGTACGATGCTGTCGTTCGTCGTGATGCTGGGGATATACGGAATCCCCGCTGTATTGGGTACACCAGCCAAGATAAACGTCCTGACAACGTACATCTACGAGCTGATTTCCGGCGCCCCTCCGGTGTACAACAAGGCAGCGGCGACTTCGATAATTTTGATTGTCATAACGGCCTTGGCGGTGCTCGTTCAGCAGCGTGTGCTCAAGGGTAAGTCTTTTGTCACAGTATCGGGCAAAGCGTTCAAACCCAGATTGATCGATTTAGGCAAATGGAAGTATCTTACATTTTCGATTTCCGTCGTCTATCTGATTCTTGCGGTGATATTGCCGGCGTTGGCTCTTCTTGTCGGGGCATTCAGAAATTTTCTGTATATCCCGAGCATAGCCTCTATTTTCGACCCTTCGGCTTATTCGTTAACCCATTTTTCAAGACTTTTCTCTAATAGCCTTACGTTATTGTCGCTCATAAACACGCTAAAAATAGGCGTCATAACGGCTGTTGTCGGTGGGTTGTTGTCGTTTGCGATTGGCTACACCGTATATAGGACCAAGCTGCCGTTTCGTCGTTTCATCGACGTCGTGTCTACCCTCCCTATCGCGATTCCTGGACTGGTCATCGGTATTGCATATTTGTGGGCCTGGATTTCGTTGCCAGGCGGCATATATGGATCGATATGGATACTTGCGTTGGCGTTTGTCGCTCGATTTATCCCGGATACGGTCAAATCATTGTCGACATCACTTATGCAGATTCACAAAGAATTGGAAGAGGCCTCTTTTATTTGTGGCCACGGATTATTAGCGACCATCCGAAAAGTGATACTTCCCCTGATCGCCCCGGGGCTGGTCTCGTCCATGAGCCTGTTGTTCATCTTATCGATACGTGAACTAGGGTCTTCGTTGTTTTTATATTCAAGCAGCACGCTTCCCATGTCGGTGTTGCTGGTCAATTTATATGAAGGGGGGGATATAGGAGTTACCGCTGCCTTCAGTGTCATCCAAACTTTGATTCTTATTGTTGTAGTTTTATTTACCACCGTCATTGCCCGCAAGATGAGCATCACATCAAAAGTATAGGAGATGAGACATGCATTACGTTACAGCAAAGCGAATGATTGGAGAAAAGAAGTCTTTGAACGCCAGGTTGCTCGTAGGTATTTTGCTTATGAGTTTGGCAACCACCGCCAGTGCCGCTGCGGCAGATGCGGCTTTTGGTGGAAGCAAGCTGGTAAAAGCGGCTGAAAAGGAAGGAAAGTTAGTACTCTATACCGCGAATCAATTGGCTTCCGAGCAAGACATGGTGGCAGCGTTTAACAAGCGGTTTCCCGGAATCAAGGTCGCTATCGTACGAGCTCCTGGAAGTCGGCTGGCTACGCGTATAGAAACGGAAGTTGCCGCCCACAAACTGACAGCGGATGTAATCGATATGTCGGACCGCGGTTTGGTCTCGAGTTTCCAGAAGGTATTTGCGGACTATGCGCCACCAAATGCGAATCTATACCCTGAAAAAACGAAGGCGCTGAAGAATTTATGGCCCAAGACATCCTGGGGGTTCGTTATTGCCTATAACTCCGCCTCGGGTGTAGAGGCTCCTGCCTCTTGGAAAGATCTTGCCAAGCCTGAATATAAAGGAAAAGTTGGTATTGTCGTGGCGAATTCTGGAGGCTCCACCTGGACCCGAGCGATGTTCGAACGACAAGAGCTTGGCAAGGATTATTGGGTAAAGCTGGCGGCGAACAAACCTGTGCTGTATCCAAGCGGAGCGCCTGCGGCGAGTGGAATCGTACGGGGCGAGGTTTTGGTTGGAGGTGTGCAATCGAATGCAGTCATTCCTCAGATCAAGAAGGGGGCGCCATTGAAGGTCGTGTATCCGGCCGAGGGTATTCCTGTCACGGCGTCCGCTGCCGGCGTGGTGAAAACAGCGGCACACCCTAATGCGGCCCGCTTGTATATGAATTGGTGCTTGTCCAAGGAAGGCCAGTCGGTATGGGTTGAACAGGGCGGGGGATTCTCCGTCTTGAAGGGAGCACCTCTGCCCCAGGGTGCCTCTCCCAGTACAAAATTGTGGATTCCGGACTCGAAGGAGTACATATCGCTGCGTACGCAGTGGATCCGGGACTGGAACAAGATCTTCAACTACGAGCAATAGGAACGACATGTCTTCCAAGCTTGTTATTGATGGACTTATGAAGCATTTCCCCAATGTGTCGCGCCCTGCCATCAACAATGTAAGTGTCACGATAGAGTCCGGAGAGATATTGGCTTTATTGGGACCCTCGGGGTGCGGCAAGACAACCACACTGAGATCCGTTGCTGGCCTGGAGACGCCCACTGGCGGAACCATCAGCATAGATGGAATTGTTGTCAATGACCCGGGGAAGGGCATATTTGTTCCACCTCAGCGTCGTCGTCTGGGTATGGTGTTCCAGTCTTATGCGGTCTGGCCACATATGACTGTTCGAGAGAATGTGGCCTATCCGCTGATCGCCCGAAGAGTGCCTGAAAAGGAAATTCGAGCCAAAGTGGATGAGACGATAGCGCTGGTGGGTTTGTCAGACTATATCGATCGCCCCGTTGTGGCGCTTAGTGGCGGACAGATGCAGCGTGTCGCGTTGGCCAGAAGCCTGTCATACAAGCCGCGGCTTCTTCTTTTGGACGAGCCTTTGTCTAATCTTGACGCGAAATTAAGGATTAGGCTTCGCGACGATCTGAGATCCATCATCAAAGATGCCGGAGTCACTGCATTGTACGTAACGCATGATCAGGCTGAGGCGGTGGTTCTTGGCGACCGGATTGGGGTCATGAAAGACGGTGAGTTGCTTCAGGTAGCCAACCCTCAAACGCTTTATAACAATCCGGCCAACTCGTTTATAGCCAATTTTACGGGTGCGGAGGCTGTATTGAAAGGTGTGGTGGAGCGTGCGGGGAACGGGACTGGATCACTCAAGCTGATTGGCTGCAGTCAACAGCTCAAGCTCATCGATGATCCGACGCTTATCAGAGCGGGGCAGGTGAAGATATCCGTAAGGCCGGAGAACGTATCTTTGAACCCTATATCCCATGATGACAGTGCTTCCACCACGTTCTCTGGCAGGATACTCAGTCTCCAGTACCTGGGCACTCAGACTCTCTATTGCGTTGATCTCTATGGCCAACGGATGGACATCCTGGAATTGGGTACCGTGCCGCGCTTTCGCAGTGGCGAGACCGTAGAGGTCGATTTTCCCATAGACAATTGTTCGATTTTCATCGACTGAATCAGGAAGGGCTTACATGAAAATTACTGATATCAAGACCATACCCATACAAATGCCATTGCCAAAGACATTTAGGGGAAGCCACTATTTTATGACGCATCGATGCACCATCATTACTCGGGTATATACAGATGAAGGCATAGTTGGTGAATGCTATAACGGAGATGAATTCGAGACCCAGGCTGAGGTGATCAAAATCATCCATGATGAAATCAAGCCTAGAGTCTTGGGCATGGAGATTTCCTCTACAGAGAGGATTTGGGAAGCCATGCTTGCTCCCACTTATAACATTCTGCGTGATAGAAAATTAGCGACAAATGCTCAGGCGTGTCTAGACAGCGCAGTGCTCGACGCGTGGGGGAAAAGTCTGAATCAGCCTTTGTTCAAGTTATGGGGCGGTTATAAAACAGAATTGCCGGTAGTCGCAATAGCTGGATATTACGAAGAGGGTAAAAAGCTGGCCGATTTCGGAACCGAAATGGAAAACCTGCGCGCGGCCGGCCTGGGTGGGTGCAAATTCAAGGTGGGAGGGCGTAGTCCGGAAGAAGACGCGGAGCGGGTGCGAGTTGCGCGTTCTGCCGTGGGCGATGATTTCATATTGACTGTCGACGCGAATCAGGGCTATACGCAGCGCGAAGCCATCAAGTTTGGCTCGCTAGTGCAGGAATGTGATATTCGGTGGTTTGAAGAGCCTTGTCGCTGGTACAACGACCGATCATCCATGGCGTTGGTGAGAAACATAACCGGAATTCCCGTTGCTGCGGGACAAAGCGAATATCATCGCGGTGGCTGTCGTGATCTTTTCATTGATCGAGCTGTGGATGTTTGCAATTTTGATGCCAGTTGGAGCGGAGGGCCTACGGAATGGCGACGGGTCGCCGCCATGGCCATGGCGTTCGAGGTCGAGATGGGCCATCACGAAGAGCCTCAGATTTCAGCGCATCTATTGGCATCCATTCCGCATGGAACCATGATGGAAGTTTTTCATCCCGATCGAGATCCATTGTTCTATAGCTTGGTGGAGAACAGAAACCCGTTTGTCAATGGCGTTTACCAGGTTCCTACAGGCCCCGGGTGGGGGTTGAAATTGGATGAGAAGGTCATAGAAAAATACAGAGTGGGTTGACCGTATTTCTTCCTCATTTGGATCATCTCCTCCGAACGTTCAAATAATTCTTTCCTATAGTGTGAAAATGAAAATACAGAAGATTGTTGCACATCCGATTTCCTATGATTTGGGCACAGAGTTTTGGATGTCGCGCGAGCCGTACCGTACTGCTTCATCCATTCTTGTACAAGTATTTACCGATGATGGCATCGTTGGTTTGGGGCAAATTCATGGCCGGCCAATGAAAGAAATCATGGACATAATCGATGTGATCAGCAATTTGATCGTCGGTATGGATGCCATGGCCAACGAAGCCGTATGGCAAAAAATATTCGGCTTGACGACATCCCGAGCGGGAAGCGAGCTTGACAAGGATAAAGGGCAGCCTCATTTTGGCGCTGGAAAACGGCCGCAGATTCTGGCTGCGCTGGCGGGCGTGGACATTGCTTTGTGGGATATCAAGGGGAAAGCATTAAAGATACCGGTATGGCGACTTTTGGGTAGCGACATCAACGAAACTTATGCTTACGCCAGCGGTGGCTATTATGAGAAGGGAGAGTCTCCACTGAAAGTCATAGATGAGATGGCATCATATGTGGAGATGGGATACACCGCGGTTAAGATGAAGTGTGGCGGCGCCGACCTAGAGACGGATATTGCCCGCATTTCGGGTGTGCGTAAAGCCATTGGCCCGAATACGAAGCTCATGATTGACGCCAATCTAGGCTATTCTCTTGAGCAGGCGACACGGGCTATAGACGCTTTCGAGGCGTTCGACATTTTTTGGTTTGAGGAACCTCTCTACTGGTATGACAGTATCCGTGCTTTGGGAAAGCTAGCCAATCGAACGCGGGTTCCTATTGCCGGTGGGGAGAGCCAGATGACTGCCTGGGAGGCGAGAGATCTGGTTGATTTTGGTGGATTGCGGTATATGCAGTTTGACGCTACGCGGTTTGGCGGGTTGACGGAATTGATTCGAGTTGCCCATTATTGTGCGGTACATGATGTTCAATTTGTACCGCACCATGATCCACAGATTCACGGTCACGTTGTTTGTGCCTTCTCGAATGGATTCGGTGTGGAGACTTTCCCAAACAAACGACGTGATCCACTTTGGGATACGCTGTTCTCAATGAAACCGGAAATCAGAAATAGTACTTTGTACTTAAATGACGCACCTGGCTTGGGCTTTGAGATTGATTGGGCAGAGGTAAAAAAGCATAGAGCTTGATGATATAGAGTTTCGATTTTTCTTCCTGTATTTAACAATGAATATAGTTAACAGGAAGAAAAATCTCAAAAAGGGCAAGGGTTTACGGATTCCAATCCATAAGCCTTTGTCCTTTTTTCTTTATCGGCCTGGATGGAGAGATTCGAACTTTTTATCTCTTTTCCTCGCTTGGACTTAGAATACGCAGGCCAGTTCAAGGAACTGGCCTGTGATCCGCGGCATTCTACAGTGAGGGGGGATGTAATGACGCTTTGGCGAGTAGTGCTTTCGGCCCTCGTGGCTTCAGCCGTTTTTCCCGCATCGGCGTTCGCCCAGGAGCCCGGTTTTTTGCCGGACTGGATGTGTCCGGCGGAACTGTAATGACCCAGCAGTTCCTGCTCAGATTATGCGGCTAATGCAAATGCTTGGGCTGGGGTTTTCATCTTCAGCGCCTGATGAGGCCGTCGATGGTTATAAAAACGTATCCAGTCGCCAATC